>Ga0116230_10002941_pt1 | contig 16466 bp, 8 predicted proteins | sample S1TSphfallax_3_FD_88678 | JGI IMG/M metagenome (GOLD analysis project Ga0116230, IMG submission 88678) | Host-associated microbial communities from peat moss isolated from Minnesota, USA - S1T2_Fd - Sphagnum fallax MG | ecosystem: Host-associated > Plants > Peat moss > Unclassified | place: USA...
ATTTAAATTTTATTATTTATGTTAAAATATTAATCTAAATAGGCTACACTAATTAGCCTACAAGTATATAAACATCCTAAGCAATTATTAATTTAAACTAAATAATAATATTAAAATCATATTTTCATTAAGTATTCGTAATTATTAAATATCCTATAATCACCTTTGAAGTGTAAAAGAAAAGAAGTAATGAAAAACTAACAAGAAAAAAAAAAAGAAAAATAAACTTTCCAAGTTATAAAACGTTTTGTTTTTTATTTTTTTTCTTAGGACTCCTCCTGCTTTCAAAGCTCATAACTTTCTTAATTCTTATTCATTTTAAACGATTTAAAGTGTTGTAGGAGCGCCATCTGAAGTGCTACAAATCACATTCAAACTCTAATAGCAAAAAAACAACATAAAATGAACTTTCTAGGTGTTTAAGAACCAGCCTCAATACTTTTTTTTGGAGTTTTTTGACCCCCTTTACTTTGAGGGGCCATAACTTTCTCATTTCCAATCTGTTTTCAACGATTTTTATTTAATACAGTAATTGCATCTAATGTGCAACTAGGTTGGTCCATGAGGTTTGCAATGGAATGTTTTAACCCATATCTTTTGCCTTCCAATTCTATTTTGTTTAGTATATAAGTAGGAGCAATAGTTACGTTGAAATCAAATATCAAGTGCCATTGGGGATGAGTAAATGGAAAAAGCTTGACCTTTATGAAATGGTCAAACCTAAAAATAAAATCGGATTATTTTAAACCTATTTGTATAACCTAAACCTAGTTATTTTTCAACCTACTTACATACCTAAATAAATTTACTTACTTAATAGGGTTTAATTATTATCTACCTACTTAGGCACCATGTGTCAACATTTTATTAGCCATAGATTTCATTAATTAATATTTTAAAAATTAAAAATAGGTGGGCCTTGGTTGCCACGTGTCACCATATAATTGGTGTTAAAAAATTGAACATGTGTCAAATAGTCAATAAACGTTCCATGGTGTGCCACGTGTCATCATCCTAATGGCAAAAACTTTAATGATTGAGATTAATCCAATGAATTTTTAATTTTGAAAAAATAATAACAATAATGTCACGTGTCCACAAGCTAGTTGTCTAATTTTGAAACATGTGTCATGTTTTGATTAGTTGCATGTAGTTGCAAAGAAAGTTACACATAAGATGCAATTATACTAGATTGGTATGTATGTATCAACATGTATACTAACATCGTATATACATGTTGCATACGTATTATCGCATGCAACTACATGTCATGTGCAACTTGTCTTAGACAACTGCACAAATTTGTAGTTGCATGTGTCGCATGTAACTGAATTTCAGTTGCATGCAACAGTTGTAAAACCCAAAATTTCTAATAGTGTTTCTTTTCTTTTCTTTCTTTTCACATTCTTTCATTTCCCCATTTATCTTTTGCACTTGACAAACTCCTATGATATTACTAGTGACACGCTCCCAAGTCCCAGGTTAAGCCCAAGGTGGGCCTTGGTTTCTAAAACAACGGAATTGTGGGGATTTGAGGGCACGCTCCCAGCTCTCAGCACTAAAAGGGGTAAGGGGCGTGATGAAGCTTCGAGATGGAACTAAGAAGAGGGACAAGTTTTAGTTACTCACTCGAACCTGCATCAAACCAACCAACAAGTTGGTTAGTTCGCATTATGGAGCACCCTTAGTGCTAGGACAAGCCACAGGCAACTTTGGACTCATAAGACTCACCACGGCTTGGACTCGAGGGAAGCCACCACCTTCCCCCATATAGTATTCTTTGCATTACTCTGTGGCACCCACATCCGAATGGATTTTTGTCCCGGGACTCCCAAGGAAGAGTCTTGAAACTATCCCAGTTTGGACTCTCGAGATTTTGTGAGTTCATAACTCTTTGCTCAGACCTTGGATTGGGATGAGGTCAAAAGCAAACGTCTAGTTATTGTTCAAAGCTTTCCAACGGTGTGTCGCACTCCATCTTCACACACCGGGGTCGGGTCGATTCCCAACTTCAGACATTGGTTCAATTTGAAGTATAATAGGCATAGACAAATCAGACCAAACTATAATATAGTAAGATCAACATCACATTTTTGACTTATAGGACCAAAAATAACAATAGATTTAGTTTTATTAAGATATTTTGATCTACAATTCCAAGATGTTATTTAGAATATAGGTGGGGTAATGTTAAAGGATAATTATGGTAATAGTTAGTTAGTATACTTCTCTTACCTAGTTATTGTTTAGGAATTAATAACTAGATTACATAGTTTTTGTCATCGTTTAAATTTGAATAGATCATAGGACTGTTTTTTTTACATGGTTATATCTTAGAAGAAGGAAGAGAATGAAAAGGGGATTAATCATTGTAGAAAATTGAATTTCTTGGGAGTATGAAACAAAAACATTTTGTTTTTTGGAAAAGCTTCAATTCCATAGCCAAATTTGTTGTTTTGATGTTTTTATCATATTTTCATGATTGTATTTTAATTATGAAACTAAAAATGAATAGATCTAAATGAACAAATTTTATTGGTATTAGTTTTACGATATGTTTTAGTCCAAAATTAGATTAGAATATAGGATTAATAATTCTATATTTACTAGAAGAGAAGGATGAAAGTTTTTGGTGGGATGCAATGTAAGATATAATCTAAAAGGATATAGGAAAAATTTGTAAAATGTATGAGAAAAATGAGTAGCTCTACATGCATAAGATATTTCAGATGGAAAAGGTCATACCATCATTCCAATATGAACTTATAATCTTGATTCTAGAACCAAAAACCTTAGATGAGGAAAAAGAAAGAAGGTAGACTAAAGGCGTAGGACCATTAGAGATGAACAATAGAATAGGAACTAACAGACCTTGAAGGAAGAAGGGATAGATCTCATAAGGAAGCTGGGGGTATGAAGTATGTATCAAAATAGAGTCTAGAATAATTATAATTTGTTCCACAAGAGGTTAATTCCCAAGATAATGGATCTACAACCACAAAAATAAGAGAATATATACAAATATAGGAACATAGAACTCAAGAAATATAGGAGGATAAAATTGAATCAGCATCAAAGTTGCAACAATAGGAGCAAATTTAGATTACATCATATTTGTAGTCACAACAACAACTAATCACATCAAAGTTGCAGTCATAAGAACAGACAATAATAGATCAGCAAAGAAGTGCACAATTACAAATAGAGGTACAAGAAGTACATCAACAAATTTTGAACACAACAAAGAATCAACCTTTAATTCAATTTGAAGTACAACATGCACATATAAATTAGACTATAGTACAAATAGATCAGATTTTGGTATAAATAGATCAAACTGTAATATTGCAAGATTAACTCAAATTTCTGATTCACAAGATCAGAAACAATAACTAAATTAATTTTCTTAACGTACTTTGTACTAGAATTTCAGGATGTAATTCAGAGTATGGGTGGGGTAATGTGAAGGGAGTAATTAGTCATTGTAAATAGTTAGTTAGTTAATACTTACTTACCTAGTTACTTTTTTAGGATTTATAGGCTAGTTTACATAGTTTTCATCACCATTTGAATTTGAATTAATCACATGATTATTTTAAGGAAATCATTTTTGGCAAGACATAAGGGAGGATGATTGTAGAACATTGAGTTTGGAGAGTATGGAGCAAGTGCATTTTTTTTATAGAAAAGCTTGAATTCCATAACTAAATTTGTTGTTTTGATGTTTTCTCATACTTTCCATGATTGGATTAAATTTCTAATCTAAGATATGAATATATTTGATTGAACAATATTTATTGGTATTAATTTCATGATATGTTTAGTCCAAATTTAAACCAAACTATAAAATAAATTTTTTATATTTACTAGATAGCAACTGAGATGGTCAGGGAGGATGTTTTGGATGTATCCGAAGAGATCCTTGTAATATTTCAAAATTGAAGGCATCTGTCACCACTAATTGTTGAACTTAATGTGGAAGTTCCCACATCACAAGGTGTTGAAGTTGAACACCCAAATAACGATATGCAGTGCCTACTCTCCATTGTTGGACCCAATAGTAGTTCACTCTTTCTTGAAGCCATTGATTCAACCTTCTCGACACCTCAACCAGCACCCCACTTGCTTCAAGGAGTTATCATCCTTGCTTAACAACAAACAAAAGGTAGTCACTAAATTATCCCTACCTAGTAGCAAACAAAAAGTAATTCATTAAATTATCCCTGCCTAGTAACAAATAAAAGGTGATCACTAAACTACAAGTGTTGTAGGTGCTAACAAAAAACACGTTGAACCCATTATGCAATGCACACTTGCAGCCTTTGTAAAAATAACTAGGTTTGCAAGCAAATGGAATTTGTTATTGCCAACTATAGACACACTTGCATCAATTCCAATTCATCTCACATAACCACCTCTCGATCTTGTTGTGGTTGGAAGATTGCCCTACATATCCATGGGTGCAACACAAGTGCAACAAATACCAAACATAACAATGCCACAGCACCCACTTAGCCACCGCCACCCATAAATCCACTTCTTATTTGCAAGCTTCATGTGAGTGACAAATGTTACTTTGACATTGAGGAGGAGGAAGTGGAAGAGGTGAGGCAATTAAATCGAGTGCCATCAAAGGGAAAAAAAATTACATTCATAAAGACCAAATGTTATGCACCATATGTGATAAGGGGAACTAAATGGCTGATCAAGGGAGATCTTTTGGAATACAAGGGAAAATAAAAAGGAGATGATCTAGAAGACAAGGGGAAATAGAAAAGGCTAGATAATACCCTGCTACCTTCGACATACAAATCAAGTCCATAGGGCCCACCCATAGAACCCTTGCAGCTCACACCCCAACAATTGGAATGGTAAGCCTTATTAAACAACCACAACACAAGACTGCACACAAGAACACAAAAGATAGGGTAAACAACATTTAACCCATATTTCCCTTGATAATCTCTTTTTGATTTTAGGGTAATCATCCATTGTGATTTCCTTGGGGAACATTTTCAAAGAAATCAAAATCATTGGATTTATTGGGGAAGTTTTTGAATTTCCTCAAGGAACTTTCCTAGGGAAATCACTGAATTTCCTTGCAAACTTCACTATTGAAATCCCTAGGGAATGAATCCTTGGGGAGAGGACTTTGTCCCCTAGGGAAAGCTCGGGGATGACATTGCATTCCTAGCTACAATCACATTATTAGTGCCCGGGGATATGAAATGTATTTTGCAATCCCCTAAGGGTTTAGATTTGTTGTGTTCTTTGGTAGGTAAGATTCATTAGAGGCCCACTTGGTGTGCAATATACTTAAAAAGTGGATAGAAGTTGCAGATAAACCATTTGGTAGCAAAGCCCTTAACGACAAAGAGATTTCATTTGGTCTTCAAGAGAGATCAGTGATGATTGACCTCAACAACATCATTTGTGTCTTAAAAGGCAATGATGTCATACACAATGTTGTGAACATTTTTTCCAGGGTACATGTGGATTGCTTTTGTGAGCTTCATGAATGCGTTATGGTCATTGTAACCTAGTCATTGGACTAATAGAATTTCAGAATTCTTTGAATGGATGGATTGGAAATTTGTTTAAGCTAAAATGTACCACAAGTTCGCCTTTGCATATGGTTTACAGCATCAATTTCTTCAATTTGGTTGTTAGCCCATGTCTTAAGGGAAAAAGTTATCAAATTTAAAGCATTGGAGCCTACTTTGTGTTGAACTATGAAGGTTTGTTCACCTTAATTCATGGCCTTTATCACAGAAGGAAACAAAAGTGGCATGCTTTTTTAAAGACTTGAGACAGAGCTGAGGGAAACTTGGGATGATGAGGGCCATGCATTTATTTAGAGCTTGCATGGATTAAGCCCCTAATCTCAATGCAAATAGGGACTAGTGACTGTGCTTACTACATGTTATTGAATCTAATGCATTACTTTCATAAACGTGGATAAATTGAAATTACAAAAATTGAAATGAAACTTGCTACTTCAATCAAAACTTCAAACAACATTTTAACTAAAACATGACAAAACTTGATAGAAAACACATAACCTACAACACACCTGCTCAATGCAACCAATTACAAATGAAACCTTGTGGATTTCTCTAAAAACACACACAAAATATGAAATCATGGATCCTAAAAAAATGGAAGCCTTAGTGAACATGCCTGTACTTATTACTCCTTAAGAAATATAAATGTTCAATGGGATGGCACAGTTTTATAGGTGTTTCATAAAAAACTTTGTTCCATTTATGTCACTTATTACCAAGTTATAAAAAATGGTTTTTGAGTGGACAAATGAGTGCCAAAATGTTTGGGAAAATATTAAGAACTGGTATGTGTAAGCACCTATTGTAATTAGCCCTAATTGGGAGCTTGAATTGGATGTGCACACATATGCATCTTAGTTAGTAATAGGAGCAATATTTGCTTAGAACCCAATCGATAAGTTTGACCAACCAATTGTGTGTTTTCATCCACCCTATAATTATTGAATTTTTTAATATGCATAATTATTTGGTATGCTATTTTTTAAATATTTGATTATAATCATCAAATATTTAACACATATTAACAAAAAAAATCTAAAATGATATAGTTTATTAATTTTTTGAAAAAAGATTCCTTCAAAGCTTTAACATCAACGCCATTCAAAGTATAAATTATTGGAGATTTGTCAAAAGTTGAAAGTTTTTTTTGTTGTGTAAGCAAGACAAAGATGACAAGGTGGGAATCACTTGATATTCTTGCCAACCTAGAATCCTAAAACACAATGAGTGTTTCACCTTATTCCAAACTTCTCTTCATCTTAAATTAATTCAAGTCCAACCCACTCTTTTACAAACCATCCAATTGAAATTGATCATAAACTAAAAGGCACATGTCTTACACATGTTTTGCACCTTCTTGTGCCCCTATTATTAAATAAAATAATAAAATAATAAATACCTTACACTTATTTGAGTATGATATTTGATAATTAGGGTATGCAATTTTATTTTGAAATATATATCTAATTTTATACCTTCTTTATTGCACACCATTTGAAGAAGATGGAAGTAGTCTTACCCTAAGACATACATAAGTATTTGGTAAATATTTCACTAACTACAACAAAGACTTAGACATAAGAGTCATGCATCCACCCAAATGTGACATTCACAAAGACAAAGTTTTGTTTAAAAAAAAAGAATCACCAAAATGTAAAATGTATACATGGTTGAATGGACCAATTTTAATGTCATCATAAAAAATTCTACTTGATTAATGTTATCATTAAAATGTTCATATCCTATTATACAATTTGAAATTTGTTTATAAAGTTTTAATTTTAAAATCTTTAACATGTATGTTTATATGATGTACAAATTCATTTTTACAAAATTAAAATAATCATAAGAGCCATGGACTTTTCAATTGAAACTCATGGAATGTAATTTTGAATTTCTTATTTTCTTATCCATGGACTTTGAAAAGTCTGTTGATTTATGTTTTGTTTATTAAGGACTTGAAATTTGCTAGACAATATATCAATGAAAACAAATCTCAAGCATTCCAAACCATGTCAATACATGTTATTCATTATGAACCTTTTTTTACAATGTCCAATGATGTTTGTTGCTACCTAACAATCTAGTCAGATCCTAAGGTTTAGAAAACATACTAAAAAATGGACTTATGAAAAAATATTTATTGGTCCCTGTTTGGTCCACTTAATCATGCCTACAACAGGTGATTTCTCAAACTCAAAATAAAACCTTACAATTTTCAAAATGTGTGGATGTTTGAAATGTGGGAACAACTTCTAGATCAGTTTAACATGTTTTCTGAGTGTCATGTAACCTCTTATTTTGTACAGCCTACACTAAGAATATTAGGTAGGCAATTAGTGTATGGTAAGGCCCTAGGGTGGGCCTAGGATGAGATGTTAACCAAGTCTGGCCCTGCATTTTGGGAATGTCCCTCACCCAAGGGCTTTACATATTGTAAAGCACAAGGCAAAATTTATCATGAACCAAACCTACATAGATCATGAGGTGTAGGAGTGGGAGGGATATTATGTTTACTCCTCAATAGTGGGAGGGAAAAGTATGCCTACTTATAGGTTAAGAACCCTCTCATTATTGAGGAGTAGGCATATAATCCCTCCCATATTCTAGGAGGAAAATTGATGGATATAAAGTGCCCTCCAAATACACTACAGATTTTCCCTGAATGCTTTATGATACAAAATAGTTTCAGTGTCATCTTGGACATGATTTCCCTTTGGGAGTAGTCTCACACATTATTTTCTATGTTCATAGATTTAATAATGAAGGGCCAAGGCAAACTTCAGTGTTTGGTTAGTCTAGAAAGGATTTGGCTATTTTGTTTCCTCTAAGGCTTACTCACAAGCCTAAGGCCTTTGTCATGATAAACAACTGTACCTAGAGCCAATTTAATGTCATTTGTTTTCCCTTGTGTACATTTGATGACTTAAAACATACCAGCACCTTGGCAACTTCAACACAACATGTTTGTTGAATAATTAATTAAATTTGAAATTTTTATTTCAACAAATGATATATTCCCAAATATTTCATCAGATTTTTTATTTTCCTTCAGAAAAAAAACATTTCTGATTTTTTACAAAAATATTTAACATTTCTGAAAATAATAGATTAATTAGTGTTGAACTGGCCTAGGTACTATGGTATTCGAAAACAACACAAGCTACACATTTAAGTTTCATAGGCCCATGCCATCAGCTTTTTCTTCACACTTTGCCTCATGCTATAATATTTCATGGAAAATTGCCTCATGATCTCATCCCTAATGGTAAGCTCCCACAAGATGGGGCTTTGCTGATTCTTACCAAGACTTCAACTAGGTGTTTTCTCCCTTAAGATGCACTATCTCGCGAAGGCTTTGCTTTCATGCATAGCCATATCACAGTTCGATTCATGAAAATTTGGTTGTGGCATGTTGGTGATCTCTCGGCAGGTCCTCAACAAAGGCTCAAGTAGTAAAATTTTGAAAAAGGTGAGGAGTCTAAGTGATGAATTCATATCATATGTATAACATGGCCCAAGTTGCGAATACAAGTGATGATACCAGGTGCAGGGCTATATACTAGTAGTACAGGGGGCAGCTTCAGCACATGTATCTCAAATAATTAATTAGTTAAATAAAAAATTCCATAATTTTTTAATTTAATATTTCGAAAAGATTCTTCATTTTCCTTCACAAAACTTTGTTAGAACTTTGAAGAAGGTTTTTCTTTGGGGAAATTAATTTCAACATTTTTACAAATAATATAACTAATGTGTAAGCTGCCAAGGCATCAGGGTATATACCAGACCAACACTTGTTTGACAGTGTTGGCCAGTTATATGAAACAAGAACAGACCCCCCTGATGGTCATTAGGGCAGTTCTTAGAAAAATCAAAGAACTAGTTAAAGGGTATGTAATCACGAAAACTTGAATGTAAAAAAATCAAATAACCGGCCAGGAAGTCACGCCAGTTCGTTCTTTCATGACAGCCACAGGTTCTTTAAGATTTTTTGAAAGGACTGGAACCAACGGTTGTTTAGAAATTCAAATCACCTCACAACATTGGTTTGAAATTGCCACAAACGGGGCCATTAGGTGATGAGGCAGAGCTTGTTACGCTAGAAGTTGCTTTGGGAACTCCTGTTTAAAATGCGGATGGAATTTGAGGACAAAATGGTAACATTGTCAAATTTTCCCAGTAAAATCCTAATTACAAAGATGATTGTACACAAAATTTTACTAGCAATTAGGTACGACCTAATTAGCAGACTATTAATTAGCATTAGCAGAACTAATTAGGTATTTCTTTAATTAATTAGTGGTGACGACGATGATGAGCGTGATGAGCATGGCGTCGACGACGGTGGTGTCGTCTGTGTCCCTGGTGCCTCCGGCGATGATGGCGACGACGATGTCTGGTCCTCCTCTTTTTTCTCTGGTGCCTACAAGGCTTCTTCAATTTGTGCCGGTGTCGCTTGGCATGTGTCCGACACCAACGTTGGCTCCTATGGTGTCCTCTGCCCAAAATAATTTTTACCAGACAATTGCAAACCCAAAGTTACGATCAGCGCCATCATAACTAAACCCATCATCACTCCAGCTCTCTTAAATATAGTCTCAAATTTATACCAAAGATTCAAACTTGAAATTTTTTAATTATTTTTCGAGAATTTTATAAAGTGGGTTTAATTATTTTCAAGCTAGAACATCAAACAAACTTGAATCATTTAGAAACGGGTTTATATACTTTTCTAGTCGAATTCAAAGTGGCTTTGCTTAGACATGGAATATATTGTAAGGTTTCATATTTCATGAATTCCAGATATTTCTCTATAAAGTTCATATTACAATAATTCGACATGACAACATTTGGTTGGGTACTTATAGAATCATAATTTGATGCTTACTTTAAGTTTGCTTGATTTCTCGCTTGAAAATATTTAGAAACATGGGTTTATAAACTTTTCTAGTCTAATTCAAAGTCTGCTTAGATATGGAATATTGTAAGATATCATATTTCACCAACACCAGAGATTGGTCTATAAAGTTCATATTATATTAATTCTATATAACAATTACATTTGGTTGGGTAGTTATAGAACTTGATAAAAATTTGCTTACTTTCTGGTAGCAGTAAGTGCGTATCGGTCGTTGTCATCTTTTTCAAGCTTGCCCAACTTGACAAGCCTGTTGATGACTTTGCCTACGGATTTTTTGTAATCAGAAGGGAGTTGTTCACCCCAGGTACTATGAACCTTCTTGATGATCGTTGACACTTTGGAGCCTTTGTTCTGTTTCAGGTCAGTCAGGGCACTGCTGACCATCTGTGAATACTGGGGCCGTTGTAATACTAGCGCCTTGATGCCAGCTCTCGGTTTTCCAGAGAGTTGAGAACCTTTACTAGACCCCATTTCTACTGTTTCAATATATACAAAGAGAAGAGTTGTCTGAGGACTTAAAAGGACATGAAGCTGCTGCTGCTGCTGCTGCCGCCCCGGCCTGCTGCTGATCAACTCAAGGCAATCTCAATACTGTGGATCTATTGAAATCCTGAATGTATATGGGAAGACTCAGCTGTGATAGGCTTGATGCAACTTCACGCGGATCGTGATGAACTCTTAAGAATGTGTCAGTTGGTCACAGACTTTGTCACACGGATTGATCCTTGAGTAGTACCGAACCTGCAGCATCAGATCCTGGTTTTTTAATTCAGCACAGCTGCTCATGCGTGCATGTGCTTCTTCCCTAAACGTCACGTTTGTGAGTTGAAGCAACAGCTAGGATTTGAGGTTCAACGTTTGTGACTGATCAAAAGTTTTGATTCCAAAGTTTACGCTATTTCAGTTTTGTTGCGTCCCATCTCATCATCCTAGTGCAAAGTTTGTACACTTTCCCACACGCTGCTCAAGTCGCTTCAAATCTCGATTCCAACAGCTGCATGCGGCCCTCAAAGGGTTTCAGCAAACCAGAAAGAACCGGAAAATGGGGTTCGCATTTTACTACCTACCAACTAACAACCAGCTGCCCAGGCCAGAGTTATACTTCCTACCGGAGTTGCCCTCAATACCTGAATAGATGTGGATGAATTATTTGTCGACACCTCTTTTCTTCATGGATGGTGTTTAATTTCATCCAAATCCTAGCCAAAAACTAGATGGATGTAATTGTATAATTTCGTTGAAGGAATTCATGAAAATCCTCATCGCCTAGAGTGATAATAATATATTTTGACGTTTCAAAATTACCCTTTGATTTCATATTTTGAGTCTTGGATTAGTATGTGATTTAACCATTGTCAGTCTAGTACTAACTTTTGAACATACCAAGTTGGTCATAGTATTGGATACTTATCAAACTTGGGCTTCATGATATTACACTCTACCAATGACAATTTCTTGATGAGAATATTAAGTAATTTTGTGGAAATTAAGTTCCATACAAATGAAAATATCAAATGACATTGCATCCAACTTGAATTCAATTCAAATTCAGGATTTCATTTTGAATTGAATTCAATGGAATTTCAATTTGCATCCCAATTCTCTTCAATGAATAATCTACCCATTTGATAGTGAAAGTATATTTGAATTTATTAACTTTGCCCAAAGGGAAAAAACTTAGCATGATTGTAAAATTTTGGGGTAATTTTTGATATCAAACTTGTTGGAAATGTATGGGTGATAGTTGGAGACCTAGTTAAATTCTCTAAACTATGGGTTTTTGTGGAGCTTATCTTGCACATAAAATTCCTTGGTTACACAATTTCATTAAATTTTATTTTACTTTTTCATTTTGTTTAGGTAAAGTGTTTGGCTACTATATATTTGCTTGTGTCGGGGGGTGAAGGTGGCATATTTTCTTTTGATTTGGTTTATCCAATTGATTATGTCAAAAAAAATTCTATCTTGAAATGGGTCAAGTAATTTGTGGTCATAACCTTTTGGCACAAATTTAGAAAATACTTTTTGTTTGTGTAATAACAATTTTTTTGTGCTAAAATTTATGCTTGACTATAATTTGCACCACAATTTCAAACATGTGGCAACAAATGTGTTAATGTGACAAATTTCATGGTACAACAATGTGAAATCTATATGAAGTAAGCTAATAAATATAAATTAGTTTTTCCCAAACAAATGTACCCTACAATTTTTTGCATCTCATTAGAAAAAAACAGAAGTATTTTCCCAAGTGGAAATTGCAAAATTGATGAGAGAATGGATCTACATGGTTTTTGGTGGAAACAAAATCTTCTCAATAAACTAATCACAAATGACATTTGGGCCAAATTATATACAAATCACACACATGAGAATTTGTGAAGGTTTCAAAGCATGTAATCATTAAAAAAAAAATGTCATTGATGGCAAGATCAAATTCCTTACCAAAGATTATAGTGTACATATGACCTTCATGTATGATTCTTCATGAAAGACAAGAACCACCCAACACTAGTTTGAAGCTCACAAATGTATCACACAATTGAAACAAGGAATAAGAGCATTTTGTCCTAAACAACCTTATGACTCCAGTGAGCTCTAGTGAACATGAGTTTCAAACTTCTAAAAGACTGCCCTAACACAAGTTTGCAACAAACAAAAATGTAGTAGCATTGAAGACCGCCCTAATATAACTTTGTAGCAAAAAAAATTTAGAATGCAGTAGAGGCATCAAAGTTTGAAACAAGCACAACTAAAAGTTCTTTGAAGCTTTTACACACTCAAAACGCAAGCAAAAAGTTGTTTTTCAAAATGCCCCACAAGTTTTTAAGCTCGATGAATGGTCCTCCAAATGCATTACAAATCTTGACAGAGGTTTTCACAAAAAGTGAAATGTTCACTCTGGTAGGCATTTTTGCTTTTGTTTAAATTTTTCTTTTATACCTAGTGGATACCAACAAAGTCTCATGCTAAAAAGAAATTAACTAATCTTCTGCGATTTTTTTTTGCTGGTAATTTGCATGGGGTAATGCTCCACTCTGAGGGGGTTACCAACACTTTTTTTTGTGTTGTTTGCACTAAATTTTGCCAGTTTACAATTAGTGTTGGACACTTACTAGAAATTGCACCCAATGATCCACAATTTTATGTATATATAATAGAATATATTATTCTATATATAATCATGATTTTCAAAAATCAAAGAACTGATCAAAGAACCATCTATATTATTGTCTGTTGTTTGTTGGACATTTCATGAAAATCCTCAACTCTTTTGAGGGTTTTTTCAATACCCAAAAGTGGAGGTTCTTCGATTCTAAAAAATCAAAAATTGAAGGTTACTAGTATTGTTAGTTGGATATCACACTTTAAAGTTCAGTTCAGATATCAATAAGCTATATTCTGAAAATATATATGCATAAATTTTTGACAGTTTATTTATAAGGTGGACATGAATCCAAGTTCAATTTTGCTCTTTCAACAAATATGAATCTGTTAAATTTTAAATTTAAATTAATTACATATGCATACAAAGGTTATGCTTATTCAAAATCTAGATGATCACAATTCTTTTTCACACACAAGATGTACACATTCCTAAATTAAAGTAATTTATGAAGAGCTGAACCCTAGCTTTTAAAGAACTCTGACCATTGCATCGCAAGCTCTGTGCCCCAACCACAGTCCAACCCTGACCCCAATTACCCCAAACAAAAACCCTGCATGTATAATAACTGGCTAAGATATTATTCATACCCAAAATCATATAAAAAGTTACAACCAAATATGCATATTGCAAGCTGGTAGTTGAGATGAATATACAGATGCATAAGGATATACACAGGACTTAAGTCTGCTGGTTAGCTACAATGCTGGATATGGCAAAAAGGGAAAATCTGGATACGCACAAAGGTTAATAACCGACACCCACTAGTATATCCAGCCAACACTGGTTATCAGAGAAATCAAATAACCAACCTAGCACTGGTTCCAACAATCTCACTGGTTTCTGGACTGCATTGTCCAACGTGTCACTTGCTCATTGGTTCAGAGGAGGGGGGTCTATAACTTATAGTTTTCTTCGTCCTCTCCTCTAGTTTTTTTGTCTCTTTCTCATGGGTCCAGAAACTGGTTACACCCCATCACCGTCCTGAGGAGCTGGATTTTAGAAATAGTCTCGACTCACTAGTACCTCAACTATATTCCTATATTCGGTAATCTGGCTCCTCTCATCACCTAATATACAACCACTGATTGCATGCCACGCAGCCATTCACTAATTGAACAGTCTGCGTGTCAATTTCCAACCATAATAAAAGCCAAGTGGACCTTAAATTAACACAAGGCAAGGGCCACTTGGTTAGATTAGAAAGATGGCTTCACAATATGGCTCATGAGCATCATCAGAATTAGGCCGCTCACACCAAAAAGACTACACATCAACTTATCATTCATACCCTAATAAAGGGGTGGCTATTCTGTGACCCATTTTTTGCCCCCTGAATTCGTTGGCCCTCTTGGTCATTTTGCACACAAAACTCATCTCCTAGTGATCACAGCTGGGTACGTTAGTTAGTTCTAGAATAATTAGTTGTGAGGACCCCAAAAATTCAATTTCTTTGTCTTGGCGATGGGCTTTTTTGACCGGCCCATCACAAAAAAATGTGTTTTAAGTTGGGGCACTCCCAAAAGGCAAATACTAAACAGTAGCAACGAATTAAATACAACACAATCTATGATGCACCTTGACAATCAAGGTTGCAGACCTTGATGACCTGAACCTCACTTTGGTTAATCAAACCTGGTTGGAGCGCCCCAACCCCTCGAAGCCCACTTGCCATTTCCTTTGGCTCACCCATTACAATCAAGCTTCACCCTAGCTCCCCCAAAGACAATTTTTTTCCCACCTTCCCACCACTCCAAATCCCTCTCTCTGGCTCCCAAGCCCTCCCCCAAAGCCCACCTTCTCCCTAGCCCCATCTCCTCCCTGAAGAACCATCCTCAAGCCACCTCCTCCCCAGCCACTATCCATCCCCAGATATTCATCTCCTCTCCGATCCCATTCTCCAGGGAATGTCTTCTCCCTAGCCCACATCTTATCTTCGGCCCCATCATCTTCGTGCGGAACGTCTTCCCTAGCCTACATCCCCACCCTAGGCCCACCTTCTGAACGTCTTCTCCTTGGCCCCATGTCCCCAGGGACGCATCTTCTCCTTGAGGAACGTATTCTCCCCAACCCCATCTCCTCCTCCATCCCCGGGGAGACATCTTCTCCCTAGGGAATGTTTTCTCCCCAGCCCACATCCTCCCATCAGCCCCTCCCCGCCCACCTTCTCCCTAGGGATCATCTTGTCCTTGGTCTCATATCCTTGAGGACACATCTTCTCCCTGGGGAATGTCTTCTCCCCAACCCTTTCTCCTCTCCCATCCCAAGGGACACATCTTTTCCCTAAGGAACATCATTTCTCTTGCTCACATCCCCTCCCTAGCCCCATCTTCTCCCCAACCACTATCCATCCTGAGGAGACATCCTTTGGGAACCCTGAAATGTTTTTAAAATTGTCACAATTTTCAAGGCATAATGTTTCCATAAAGAGTTTCACTACTAGAAATCTTGTCATTTGCAACCAGTCGCTATGCAACTGGCAGGCAATTAATTGTCATTTGCAACTATCTTGATCATATTTGCAACTACAAATTTGGTATTATATAATCTTTGGGCCATATGGTTGTGTGTGCAACTAACATGCAACTAAATCTATACAACATGAACACGTGTCATAAAAATAATGGCCTAAACTTATACATACTTAAATTATTACACTTAATATATCTACATAGGTTATATACAATAGTGTTATGTACCTCTAGTACTAAGTTAACCCCATGCTAACTTAGGCTAGCCTAAACTAACCTAGGTTTAAATAACCATGGCTAAACTAACGTAGGCTAAATAAACAAAAAAATTAAACTAACCA
>Ga0116230_10002942_pt1 | contig 16462 bp, 9 predicted proteins | sample S1TSphfallax_3_FD_88678 | JGI IMG/M metagenome (GOLD analysis project Ga0116230, IMG submission 88678) | Host-associated microbial communities from peat moss isolated from Minnesota, USA - S1T2_Fd - Sphagnum fallax MG | ecosystem: Host-associated > Plants > Peat moss > Unclassified | place: USA...
TAGGTACCCATCTATCCAGTGTTTTTTTGCTGGGGTGAATTATGCATCCTGGCGACAAAAAGAATGGTGGGAATGATACCAAGGACTTCTTTTTTGGAAAAAATGGGCCCAAGTCCCCCACATAATAACGAGGAAAAAAATTCTGAAGTCACTACAATAAGTTCCAACATGTTGCCAAAATAAAATGTAGGAGGAATAGATTTCTGTAGCCAAATTGGGCTAACCCCTCTTTTACCTGTAGCCAAATTGGTTTAACTCCTATTGTGGACGATCGCCAACCCACCTACCTCACAAATTTGACCCAAAAAAAATAAAATGGTAAATCATGCCTAATTCTTTTAAAAACATGCCTAAAAATTGCTGGATTTTCCCCCAAAACCAAAAAACCCCTTAAAATTACTTCAAAGGAGGAACCAGGCATGCATACTGCACATTGACACCTATATCTCTGCAAGAAATAATGCCATATGTGGGCAAAACTCTGGAAACTTAAACAAAATAGGATGACTAGGCAACATATTATTGCCAATTCCTAAAAGTTGTTCCTCAAACCCTCATAACACTAATGATAGAGCCTTAAATGGTATTGGCACTTTTTTTTAAAGTGATATCAGTCTGGTACTGCTATTGGCTATTAAATTGTTTTTTGATACTAGCCTGGTACTGGTATTAAGCTGGTACCAGATTGTTAAGTCATACCAGATTGTTGTGATATTTGATACCCGTGTTCATACCAATATTGATACCAGTCTCTGACCCTATGTACCACACCAATACTGGTAAAAACCTCAATACCTGATTTCATGGAAATTCCAAATCAAATGGCAACATACACTTATTCATTACTCAATAGATATTAGGGAGCAAAGTGCCTAATTTGGTAAGTAGGTACAATAAAGTTATCCATAATGTAATCTCAATTTGAGCCTGGCTCTACCCACTCCTTTTTAAACTATCCATAAAGGTCACCAAAGTGAGGATCATTCCTCAAAAACAAGGATAAACACCTTCTAGTGGAGAGCATAGTTTCTAAGCTAGCCACACTATGGTTTACCTAGTCTATCGTCACCTAGACTAAGGGTTACCTAGGGTCTATGTAGGGACTATTTAAAACTTACAAAAACTTACATAATGAGGTACTTAGGGACTTCTTTAGGTGTACATATAGAGTTATGAGTAAAACCTAGGTAACCCTTTGGGTAGGCTTTATATAATTCCCTTTTGCACTATGAATAAGATTTAGGTAATCCTAGATAGCTTCTTAAATAATCTTGAGGCAGCCCCTCACCTAAGAAATCCCTATCTAGCCTTATATGTAACCATGACCTAGGTAGACTCTTAGGTGTCTCTTTAGATAGTTCTTGAATTGTTCCCTAAATAATTTTTAGGTATCCCTTAAATCAAGAAATCTCTAACTAGCCCCATAGGTAAGCTCTATGTAATTGCCTAAATAATCTTAAAGTATCCCATAACCTATGTATACACCTAAATATTTACTTAGGTAGGCCCTAAGTAATGTCCTAGGTAAACCTTGTGTAGTCCCCATAATAATCCTTGGGTATCCCATAACCTAGGTAAGCCTTAAGATGTCTCCCTCGTAATCCTCTAGGTTGGCCTTATGTAATCACTTATGTAAACTTTTGATAGCCACTATCCTAGATATCCCCTTTGATAGACTTATGTAACCCTTCTTGCACTATGAGTCAGCTCTGGGTAGTCTCATAAATGATCTATAAATATCCACTAACTTAAGAAATCACTAATCAACTCTTAATTTAAGTGTAAACCCTTAAGTAGTTCTCAGATATCCCATAACTTAGGTAGGCCCCTAAATAGACAGAAGTAAAAGATAGAAGAGAGAAGGAAATTCAAGTCATCACAGCTTGAGGAGCAAATCTGCAATTCCATCCTGCAGTTCCCCATGTCATCATCCTCATCCCTGAAACCCAGGATTCTACCCCTGAGTTGTACTGACTTTGCCAACAACTTCAATACATATGTGGAAAACATGGGTTGCCATTTCAAGTGTCCAATTTAATTGCATGATTTATGACACTGTTAAAAAATCATTGTTTGGCCCTCTTGGATATTATGGTCAAATCTGGGGAGCCATAGCTTTTCTCTACTTACACGTTACCCATTTCAATGCAATTGATCAGCTTCATGTTCCCCCTTGTGGTTTGCCCTCTTCGGTGATTCTTTTGTCTTCTTGGATGTGGGTCCTTTCATTTTGTTCCTTGTATTCCGCCCCCCCTTTTTTTTGGGTACTTTGGTTTATTTATGATTGGCAGGGTTTCATCAGCTGCATAGTTTTTACCTGGTATTGTGATCATAAAAGGATGATACAATCTTGCCAAACTCTATTGCAATTTGAAGATAGAAACAAGAATGAATTAATTGGAACCGCAAATATAGAAACTTGAGACATGTAAAAAATATCATCATTTAGTTTTTTAGTCATGACTACAATTCAAATTACATTATTTATTATGCATATACATGTTCAACTTATATTGCTCAACAGAACTCTAAAATGCAACTCTGACCAAAAATTGCACAAGAAGGAAATAATACAAGATACATACAAAATTTAATTAAAATAGACCTTTGAAATAACTGAACAAAGCAATTTGCATTCTTTTTCATACTTCTAGTAAAGCTTTCAAGTTCTAGCCGTTTATGCCAGTTCTAAAAATTTTAAGTGCTTCTATCAAGTCTGCTTGAAGACCACTCATTTCTGTCCCTAAGGTCCAAGCTACCTAGGTTCTAGCTTTTAACTTGGGTTCCCAATCAAATGACCAATCCTACCTAAAAGTATGGCCGGCAAAGGCTTGACCCCAACAAATCAGACTAGGGAATAGGGATAGGTCTGCCTAGGAAGTTGGATGGGCTAGGTGCGTTACAACTCCCAGCCAGGGCAAATTGACCTCACATTGGGATCATGGTAAAAACCCCAAAACCCATTTAAATGGCCATATTAGGCCCCCAGAATTATAGGTTTGGACTCAGGGACCCTGATTTAGACAATGGAGATGATATTTACAAATATTTAGAATGTTAATAGGCAATTTAAATGGGTTTTGGGAATTTTACCATGATCCCAATGTGGGGGGTCAATTTGCCTTGGCTGCAACTTCCATGGTTGGATTTGTATTATTGTGTGGTAATCATGGTTGGTGTTCAATGGGATGAGTCCATCTCTAAATGTGGCCATATTTGCCTTTGCATATTACAGACTGTACGAACTACAAACATTGCTTCGACATGTGCAAAGTGTCACAGTTGGCAGAAGACGCCTTTTTAGTGTACAGTCTTCTATGTTATTTGTGTATTACTGGTGTCTTGATTGTTATCGTTCTTTAGAGACTTATGTTTTGGTGCTTTTATTTGCCTTCTAGTTCTTCGGAATAGGCTCTCATCCCTACTTTTTTACATACATGGTTTTTTCTTCTATTTTTATAGTTTGTAGCCCAAAACCCTTGAGTTTCTCTTTAAAAAGTTAATTTCACTTACTAGAAAGTGGGTCAATTGAGTTCTCAAGTATTTCAGAATCACACACTTGTGGGTCCAAGTCTTTCAAATCTTTTTCAGAATCAAAGAGTGGCTGGTTCTTGGCTGTTTCAAAAACCTTTGAAGAGTGGATCGTTTTCTTGAAACCATCAAACAACCGACAAAGCACTCATGGTTCTCTGGCCGGTTCTTGGACGTTGTGATGTTTTGAGAATCACAGTTATATACCAAAACTGATTCTTTTGATAACCTATGGGGTATGTAGGTATAGACCCAATGATGGGGGCACGAGCCAAATTGTGGTCTAGAACCAACCTGGTTCTCATGCAAAGAATCAGCCAGGTATAACTCAGGGTGATACCCAACGTCATACCTAGATTTCAAGGCATATAACTTGGGATACCCATTTCACAAAGAATTAGGTCTTGTTTTTTTTAAATTAAAATTTGATACTGGAGTAAGTTATATAATTAATCTTCATATTTGGTTGTTGGGGGTCTAGGAGTAGGGAGTCTAAGTTTAGTTAAGGTTTAGGGTTAAGGGTGAAGGTGGGGTTTAGATTTAGGGTGAAGGTTGTGTTTAGGTTTAGTGTGCAAGCTAGAAGCATAATTTTTCACATGTCATAAGCATGATTATAAGGTAAGTACATTGTTTATAATGCTCATCATGTTGTTAGTGTTCATTATGTTTGTTTATTTTTTTAGGTACCACCACTATTGTTCATTGTGTTGTTGCTAGTCATTCATGTTCCTCACGTTGTTTTCCCTTTCTATGGTTTGATATTACTTCTACCTTTCTGTTGTCTTGCATGTTAGAATTTCATTGAAGGTAGAAGGTTAATGTTTGCAAGGCTTTAACAAAGAAAATTACATTTTTTGTATGTTTTTTCTTTCTCAAACTTATGTGATTTTTGTTCATTTTTTTCTTTTTATATTGAAAATGATGTGTTGATAATATGTTTGGATTTGTTTGTGCAAAACTAATTTTCAAATTAAAAACATTGTTTACAACTTTAACTTTTATCTTTTATTGTTAAAGGACATTTTGAAGCAATTTTGCACTTTACTTGCATAATGTCATTTGTGAAAAGTGAGACAACTTGTGAATAATTTGTGTGCATTTTCACATTCTACAAAACTGAAAATAATGTATTTGTTTAGTTTTTTTAATCCTAGTTTGTTAACGCATCTTCAAAATGGAACCAAATTTTGTAGATGAAGGACATTGTGATGTGTTCATCAACGAGAGTGAAATAAGATTAAAGGAAAGAAATGAAAATGAGAGGTTTCAAAAAAAAATCAATTTTTTAATCAAAAATGATGATACAATGCAATCTATTATGAAAAAATTGCATGAAGGTTAAAATGGGGACCCCATCATAGAAATTTTCCAATTTAAACATTTTTGTGTCACTAATGAACGATTAGTTGATGTTAAAATGCCATAAATCATGTGTTATATGTTTTGTTACAATAGACAAGCAGGTCATGCAATATTGGAACAAAGAACAAAGTTGAGGAAATGTTTCATTAAAAAACAATGTGGATGCAAACCATGGACTAATTGTTAAAACATTGGAGAAGAAATGAAGAATAACCTAAAAAGTCCATTTGAAAGACAGCTTACAAAAAAAAGGCCTATAATGAATGCAAGTGCAACCTCTAATTTTTTTGGGCCGTAGATTTGTACAAAAAGGATAATGTGCACTAGAAAGATTTTAAAAGAAATTTGGGTTTATTAATTATCAAAAACCATTTGCCCATTCCATTTGTTGAAAGTATTTGGTTAAAGAATTTGGTAATGCAATTATGCCTTCACATTGTTTTCCCCTCCAAAAAAACCTTTAATTAAGAACTATTACTTAATTTGGTTGAAAAGACAAATTAAACATATGTTTTACCAATCTTGGTAAAATGTGTTTCTAGTATTGCAAATTTAAAAATGAAGGTGCAAATTTAAATACCATGACAATTGTTTTGAAATCAACAATAAGCTGTGAAACTTTGATGTGATGGAAAGCTTTTAGGGGACTTGCTTTGAACATGTTTATTCTAATGTTTGTCAATATGCAATTGTTGAAAAAAAAGTCTTTAAAGGCTTGAAATATGTTTCCATTAAATATGCCAAGACATATTTGTAGAAGTGTATTATATGGCTTAAAAAGTTAGGGAAAGGAGGACAAGAATGGATGAAGGCTTGAATTATTGTAGGCTTCCAACCTAGAAAACTGAACACACAAGTCAAAACAAGGTAAAATGCAAGTTATTTCATTTTGATTTTTTTCCCTTTATACGGTTTTGAATCTTTATACTCCAAAATGTTGTTTTTTTATATTAGAAGCAAACAAAGTGATCATGTTTCTAGAAACCTTTTGATTTGGAGTTGCCATTGCCTTTTATTATAACATGCAAACTAATCCTAAGATCATTGGTTGTGTGCCCCTCCACTCACATGACATATATCATAAATTAGAGTAAACATGTTGTTTCATGTTGTCATTAATTACATCTTAAACTAATACAAGGCTAACTTGGTTGTTGAGTGATGTTTTGAATGTAACCATATTCTTGAGCTTGAAATGAAAGGAAGAAATGAACTATCTTTTTTTATTGAATGCTTTGATTGATGGTGAAGATTTTGGCTTAACTTAAAGTTAGGAACTTTTACAAAGAACATTAAGAAGGTCATTGTGGTTATTGACTCTTTCATTTTTTTATTGCCCATATGATGAAAGAAAAGTTCATAATATGCTAGCATTGATGGTAAATTTCACATTCAAGAGTTTGAAATTGAATTCTTCTTTTATTGGTAATGAACATGGGGTGCCCATAGTTGAAAAGTATGATAGGAAATTCTAGTTTCTTATGTTTTTGAAGTCTTATAATCATTTGTCACCATTTCTTAAGGAGCTTGAACATTTTTAAAATGATGACCAGCAGTTGTGAACCTACAAAAGGAGCTTGTTAATTGAGAATTATTGATATTCCATAGATATCAAATGGACATGCAAAAGATAGTGAATGCCATTTGAAATGGTGGAGGAAACATGAAACCATGTTTGCAACTTTTGGCAAACTTTTGGCTTTTTAGTTCAACATATATCAAGAATTATAGGTTTTCAAATTGAAATTGAGAAAATGTATTCACTTGCTAGAATTTTCAACAATTTGAAAAGATGTTTACAATTAGACAGCCTTTGTAAATGATTTTTTGTGAATGAAAATAAACCAAATGATCTGAAGGTGGTTTGCAAGGTTACTAATAATTTTGGTAGATTTGATAGATTTTGAATTAGATTTAAAGTAGGAATTAAATGAGTTTGAAGTTCATTTGACTAAGATGAATTGAAAAAGAAGTAATTTAATTTTTTTGTCCTATATATTTTTGAGATGTGATCACATATTTTTGTTTAGATATTAAAACTTTGTAATGATTGTTAAAAAAAAATAGCTTATGAAAATTGAAAAATAATTTAAAAATTTCATCGTAAAATCTGAAAGTGAAGTTAAAGAACTAGTTTACTATAATTGGCTAATCTAAATGAATTAAGAACCGGTTGTGAAAAAATCAGTTGGGCATAAGAAAAAAATAAAAATAAAGCACTCAACAAAGTATGAATTAATTTAATAAAATGTGAGAACCATAATAGGTGGTTAAGAAAAAAATTAACAACTGCCCAACACTAGTGTATATATGGTGGATAATCAAAGGGTATGTCCTTCTTTCTAAAGATCATCCAACATTTTTCAAAACACATTGCCCTTGGTGAAGGGAAAAGTTCCACTTGGTGGTGTGCCCTCTAGATACACTCAAAATTTTGTACTGATGCTTTACAAGCTTTTCACAGTAACACTTGATTCATATTTCTCAAATTGTGTGACCAAATTACATTGTTGCATACTTAGTCTTTGGGTTACAGCCAAAGCCAACAAAATATTGTAATACCTTTATCATTCTGGCAATAATTAAATTTTCTTCGCAAGAACCAAACCAAAACAGAATAATGCATTAAACTTTTCAGGTTGATAGCTCAATGGTATGATCCTTGTTTGATACCACAAAAGTCTCAAGTTCAAACCTGCTAGTAAAAGCCTTGTTTCATCCTCTCCCAAGTGAACCTAATATGAAAGCATTGGCAATAACTTGTAGGTAGTGGGGTTTGTGGTCATGTTCTTAAAAAAAAAAAAACAATAAAAATTCAATAAGTTTGACTTCATACCAAGATTTCTTAGAGCACCTCCACCCACACCCTTGATTTGGACCTTTGTCATCAAAACAATCAAACAAATATAACATTCAATATATAGTGTAAATTATTTCCCCATCTCCACAACCCACATTTAAACATGAATAAATGTATAAGGCTTATAAAGTATAAAGTGAGAGACTATTTGAATGTCATCACCAAGGCCAATCATTATGACTAGCCAATAAAAAAAATCATTCATTTTTATTGGTGTTCTTGGAAGGCATTGTATTATGAGCATTTTTACACGTCCAAACTAGTGTGAGGATGGTTTTTTGATTTCCTAAGAACCATTAGTTTTGGATATTTGAAACATTTCAAAATCAAAGATGTTAGGTTTCATGAAAGAATTGATGTTATTTGACTTTATAAAAAAAAAAATGAAAACCATGATTATATATAATAATTGGGTACTTGATTGTTTGATAACCTAAATTTTAAACTCTCATATCCAACTTGATATCAATGATGGTTTGATGTAGCTTCTAATACCCACCCCCCACACTTGTCCAAACTTGAGTTTCATGCCATTTGATTGCTAGGTATACTTCACCCATAATATAGTCTATCTCCCATTTTATTGTTGAGGCTAGTGGAAATGATGATGAAACCTCGACAAATTCCATTAAACAAAGCACCCAAAAAAGGGGGAAAAGAAGGAGCAAAGAAAGAGGACCCAAATCCAAGCCAAAAGAGCATAACCCAAAGTGGGTCACTAAGGGGCATTGGAACAAATCATGTTCTAGAACCCCCACCAATTACAATAAACATATTACAAAGAAAAAAGGATGGGATATTTGAAAGAGTAATAAGCTTAGAAAATTCCTCATTTGCAATGATATCACACCTCAAAATAGAGGTGGAACAAATCATGTTCTAAAGCCCCCACCAATCACAAGAAATATATTAAAAAGAAAAAGTGATGGAATATTTGAAAAGGTAGTAACCTTAGAAAAGTCTTCATTTGCAATGATAGCACACCTCAATTTAGAGGTGGAACAAATCATGTTCTAAAGCCACCACTAATCACAAGAAACATATATTTTTTAAAAGTGATGAAAAACTTGAAAGAATAATAGGCTTAGAAAAATCTTCACTTGCAATTGATAGCATAGCTCAAAATGAAAAAGAATTAAAAGGGGGCCACTGGAACCCTTTGCTAACCATGCCATGTTAACACATCAATGAAAAATATCATTCACTTGTTGGTGCAAGCAACCTAAAACCTTTATGGCAAAAGGAAAAGACACATTTGTCAGGTGTCAATGGTGGTAAAAGCCTTCTTTTGCTTAAACTACCATTGTCATGGTCACCCCATAAGCAATTCACAAAACCAAATTTGCTAAAGTGGGATCGGCAATGACATCATCAACCAAAGGGTGAAAGCACACCAGGGTTTCACAATTTTGACAAATTAGAATCCCCTTTCAAAGTCCATTTCTAATGTAGTTGAAAATTGGTTTAAAATATGAAATATTTAGATGATATTGAAAGTAACATTTTTTCCATTCCCAATTTCAAATCATGATGCTATAAAACATATAAAAAATATCACAACATTTTTTTTAATTTAAAAATTCCTTAAAAAGCTTTTAAAATAATTATAGTTTTTGGGATTTTAAAAAGTCCATAAAATAATAATTAAAATCACATTCCATTCATTCAATGGACCTTTAGTTTCTTAAACATAATTCACCCAATATCCCAAACTTTCAAAGACATAAAAGAATAACACATTATAAGATAAAAGTCCATATCCATGAATTTTGTAGGTGTGACAAAAAATGTGAACAAAATTCAAAAGTTCATTACTTATTAGCTATCCATGATTTTTATTTTATTTTTTCATTTTTGGAAATTGATTATGATAGATTTAAATAAGCGAGTCATTTTTCTATTATTTCAATGAATTCGATGATACAAGAAACATCCTTGTCCAATGTGTCATGTAAAAAGGAAAAAGTGAAAGCAGCAAATCCCAATGGGACACCCAAAACCTTGATAGTGTTTGAAAGGTGACAAAAATTGATAAGAGCAAAAAAGCCAAGAAACAAATCAAATGATGACCAAATTAAACATTTGCAAGGCTATACCAAAAATGCCACAAAAGCCAATTGAGAAACAAAATGTTCAAAAACAAAATGAATGATAAAAACAAGGCCAATGATGTGAGTGTTGACAACAAGGGAAAGGAAAATACAAGAGGGAAAAACCCATGTTGAACATCATAATGCTCAAAAATGAATTAATGCAAAAAGAACGGTTTGACAAATGGATCACCTTGGTAGATGCCCATCAAAGAATGGATGATGGACATTTCTCCCAAAAGAATGTGGTGGCTAAAAAAGAAAGGAACATGTTGGGCATAAAAGGACTAAACAAAAGGGAAAAATTGAGACAATTGGCCTTTTACCACATGAAGTTATAAGGTGAAATTGTGAAAAAAAGAGCTAGTCATGCCAAAGTTAAAGCCTTTTTCAAGGACTACATTTTCCACATGGCAATTTTCTATTGGTTTATATTACATTTTTCACACAATTTTTCAAACTGAATATCAAATTTGAACCAAATATGATAGATAACATGATAAAAACTTAACTTTTTTGCATCAAGCCTTACACTATAGTTAAATCTATAACTTTACTTTCAACTATGATTACAAATTCAAAGCTATAATAATGCTTAAGGCTTTTTGAATATCAAAATCTAAAAAGGTATCTATATTTTTATTTTTTGAATTTTTTGAACACATGGATCCCTTTTTGTGGAATATATTAAAGTTCACAAAAAAATCAAAATGATTTGGTGAACATTTGATAAGGAAAAAAAGACTTTTGAAACAAAAAAACCACTTGTCCACATGTTTTTCTTTAGTGTTTTAAACTTATAAAAGGACTCTTGAAACATAGCAAATTTTCATGATAATTTTGTAATTGCAACTTTGAAATTATAAAAACTTATTTGAAAAATTAAATGATTTTTCTGATATATAGTGTTCCCATGGTGATTTTTCAAATTTTCAAAAACTAATTTTTAAAGATTGTCCACACATTTCGTGGTTCCTTATTTCATGCTTTCACCTTATTGAAAATGGTTATTTGAAAAATGGTGTTGAAAGCATTTATGACATCCAACTATAACACCACCTAATCAAGATGGATGTTTAGAATAGCTCAAACACCATAAACCATTGTTGCACACTCATCCATGATTACCACACCAATTTGATGAAATGATGAGTAAAAAAAATGTCATGAAATTGCAAACATAAAGCTTTACTCACCAACCAATACAAGACCTCACCCATTGCAATTGGTTGAATGTCTCCAAAATGTTTAGCAAAAACCAAAAGCTTGGTAACACTAAGAGCCTAAGCATGACCTTCGGATATGACATGTAGCGACACGAGAGCTCACTTGGAAGAGTTGTCATTTGAGTTCTTGAAGTAAAAAAGGTCTCATAAATGCTTGAAAGCTAATACTTAAAAGACAACCATTTGAAAATGAAAGTTGGCCTAAAAAAGTCCAAAGAAAGCTCCAAGTTTGAATTAAGTTGAAAATCCACCTAAAAATTCAAACAAGGAACAGAAAAATCCAAAAGATGAAATACTTACAAAGCACTAATTTTTGAGGAGGTTAGGGCCAAGGAAAGGGGCAATGTTATTTTATAAGATACCTCCCATTTTATAATTGGAAACAAATTATGTTTCATTTTAGAATTAAAAAGAAAGACCAAATGACTATAAGAATGTAAGAATAGAAAAAAAAATGGTGACCCTTTATTTTTCAAACTGAAAATGAAATGGTGCACATGTCAAAATTTATTCAAAAATGATATGAATCCTTAACCTAATTAATGATAGAACAAGCCTAACTATCCATAATTCCTAAAGAAGCAAAGATAGTAACTAAGTTACATATTTTATCACTATATAGGTAATGTTTCTAAATCACCAATGCAAATGAAGTGTGATCTTTTAGATCTAGATGGGATAACACACAATACATTCTACTTGAAATCCATCATTATTTTCATTCACGGTTATAAATATTGGAAAAATTGTGTTTTGCATGTTATTTTTGAATTATCCCCTTGTCACAAAATGTTTTTTTAGATGTTATTTGAGTGAATTTTTACAAATTTTATGTGTAGAGTAGAACTTGTGTGAACTTTTATTATTCTAGTAAAGTCTGTGTCCAATAGTTTTACAAAATGTAAATACTTGTTTTCTTTTTTTTTTATTGTGATATGGGGTTTAAAAAAAAAAGGGTGAAGTGTTTTGCAAAAAGGAATGCCCACTAAAGCAGACATTGTGTTCTGAAAGACCCCACAAACAACAAAAATAAATGATGGGTAAGGTGCCCTCTCGTTACAATAAAACAACCTAAATACGTTTTTATGTATTGTGGAAGAAACCCAAACCCCTTCCACCTATGAATGCATAGAACCTAATGAGGTAAGATAAATGCCCTTCATACAAGGAAAAGAATTTCCTTTCTTCATAAGGTTGTCCATACAAGCACAATAGACCACCATATAAGGGCAACAAATGCACACATTCTACCAAGTTATAAAATGCTTTCCAAATACATTAGTGCATTTTGGGGAGGGCTTATGATGTTTAAAACCAACCCAAAAAAAATTGGGGATTTTACTATTATTCACATGCTCAAGGTACTAGACTAGTTCTTTGGTTGATTCTTGGTTAAGTTCTGAAATATTTAGACTACATGTTCAAAATTTTGTAAAAATTGAATTTAAATCCAAAACATGCATTTGGCTTCTTGTTGAAGTGTTTTTAAAAGGGCGATAGGTGAACTTTACTTTTTAGGCAAGCTATTAATTTTCGTTTCAATTGGTCTTATGTAACAATTAATGCACAATCTTTTGTTTGAAGGTGCAAATGGGTTAATAGGAGCCACTGCCACCCCCCCTTAAGAGATTGTTTTTTGAGGAATATTCTTGAAATATTTTTAGAATTTTTTTCAATAAATTCTTTTTTAATTCTTTTTTGAAAAATAACCCTATTTTTTTAGGGTTTGTGTTAAAAATTTGTCAAAAAAAATGTCATTTTCAAAGTTTTTCGAATCCATTTACAAGTCCTTTTACTACTTAAAAACATTGGTTACAAGTCCTTCATTATTTTTGAAGGTTCAAATGTTAATTTCATATTTTGAACATTTATAAAATAAAATATTAGATTTGATAATGTGCAAAAAGTTTAATTTATTTTCAAGTTAAAATTCTTTTAAAAAACAATTGTTGTAAGAAACACAAAATGAAATAGTGGTTACGAATGTTTTTGGTTCCTATTAGCATAACTGCACCCCCCTTAGGCAAAATAAAATAAAAACTAAGCCTTTTCAAAATAAAAAAAATTGAACAACAAGGGATTTTACAAGGTGCACAATCACAATAACTTGTTCCACAACAATAATAATTAATATTTTTTAATTTTCATGTTTTTGTCTATGAAAAATGTATTAATGTTACTAGTTTTCAAAATATTTTTATATGATATCTTTTGTAATATATTATGAAAACAAAGAAAACAAGTTGGATCAAATCTAATAAATAAAAATAACACACATAAAACATTATAATTAATGATTTTGGTTTTTTTTCAAATTTAAAGATTTGAAGTGTTTTCCAAATGATGGAACCATGTACAATAATTATTGACACCATATGATAATGATATGTCATGATCAAAAATAATATTTTTTGACCATTACATAAATGATGGATTTTTAATCCCATCATTTTGTATAACCAATCGTAGTTTTCCACATCATCGTAGCAAGCGTTCCACAGAAAGAAATTAAAATTTTTATGATTTCATATATGATTGATTTTGTAATCACATTGAACATTATATGACTAAAAACCATTGCTTGGATGAAGAAAAGTGGTAAAGGACGACAAGAATGGCAGAAGGCATGTGAAGTTGTGGGGTTGCCTTCACACAAATTCAATACTTCTATAAAAACTTGTTCAAAGTGCTTCAAGAATCATCCTATTTCAAGAGATTTTTGAATTGAAACATGTAATTGTTCTTTGTTATGGAAAACAACAATAGTTGACCCTACAAGGTTGTATGCCAAGTCTTCAAATTTGGACAATAGTTTAGGTTGTTGTCAATACCCTATTCCTTGTGGTTCAACAATGTTTGTTGAATCAATCAAGGATATTGGTTATTTTTTAATGCCCTTGTCACGTTATCACTTGTATGTCAATTATGGGTAGATGGTTTGGCACTTGACTTCAATGAAACCTAGGATTTTGATGGAAAGCTTCAAGTCTTTCAACCAAACATGCAAAAATAAGTGGTATAAATGTTAAACTCTCTTTTTTCATTTATGGTTTCTTTTCAAAAAATCAAAATTCACAATATGTTGGCAAGAAAAAAACCCATCAAATTGCAAGTGAATATGACTATCAAGTATTGCGTCTATTCCTTTAGTTTTATGCCTCAAAGTTCTAAAACCATTAGTTTATATGACTTTTTGGAGTTTAAAGAAAAATGGCATCATTAGTGATGAAAGAACAATTGAATCATTTTGAGATCAAAAAAATGATAAGAAAAGAATGTCAAGATCTATTGGCATGGTGAAAATTACATGAACAACATTTTCCTTATGGGTGGTTACAAGGTAGGGTGATTCATGTTTTCCATCACAATGCAATTTTTTGCATAGTGTCATGCATTTACATGTTACTAATATGCCATAAAATCAACAATATACCAAATTTGTGATTATATTTAAATTTTGAACTTGAATAAAAAGACATTTATAAAAATATGTATGCATCAAATATATAATAATGGATTTTTGAAGTTGAAAAGTATGGATTAGTTTTTTATATTTGCCTCTCTATATATCCACTTTTATATATGGTTTTTATTTGAGATATTTTATATGGATTCAACATATGACATATTAAAAAAACATTAATTAATATTAGAAAAATTCATGAAAGTGGAAGATGACATGATAGAAAAAACAAAAAGAAAAAAAGGAATTAACTAATAAAATTGGGCTTTTCAAGTTGGACAAAACATTTTAGGCAAATTTTGCAATTCCTTGTATTGTGTCAATTTTTAAATTTTATTGATGGGTTATATTTACTTTAAGTTGTGATGTTAAATTATTATTTTTCTTTGCTGCAGATCTTGGTATAATGGTATAATGGGGCAATGGAGGTTGGAGCTTTGAAACCTTAACCCTAGGATATGGTAAATCCTAAAAAATTGCTAGAATTCATGTTAGGGTTTTATTTTTAATGCCACATTGCTTTAGGATTTTCTTGTACCCTAAATTAGGGTTTTTGGGCTTTGAATTTTGTGACTGAAATACAATGTTTTAGGGGTTTCAAATAGGTTTCTTGGGGGGTTGGAATAGGGTTTTTTTGGGTCTGAAATATATTTTTAAAAGATCTAACTTAGGAATTTTTTGAGAATCTGAAATAGGGTTGATGGGGGATTCAAATAAAGTTTCTTTGGGATTTTATATAGGCAGATTTGGGGGTCTTTAAGGATGACAATAGGCCATTCAAGGTGATAGTTACAATTTCAAAAACCCTTGACATGGGACCACATGGCAATGACAAAAAAAACAAAAGGTTCTAGTCCTTCATAAAGATATTTAATGTAGATTAGGGTTTAGAAATAGGCTAGTTTGTATTAGTATAGACTTTAAAAACATGTTAATCATTTTTTTTTCTTAGAATAAAAGTTCAATTTTTTTTTGTGTAGTTCATTTTAATATTTTGAATCTTAGAATTGGAATTGGAGATTACCCAAAACCAAAGATTATGAAACCGAGAATTAAAATCGACCAGTATGAAAATTTTAAACAATCAAAACAAAAATCACCCCCTAATTAAAAACTGGAACCAGAACCAGGTCCCATATTTGGAAAAATGAAAAACCAAAACCAAACCAAAACTAATCCCTTGAAAAATGTTAAGAACTGAAACTGAGGGGTCCCACTAGAACCTGAGAACCAACCAACACTAATTGGTACTTCTCATCTGGTTTCTTTGCTTTTGGATGCCTGATTTCTCCCATCTGGTGCTTGGTGGATCTGGTTGTTTCTTCTTGTGAATTGTGTGAATCCATCTTGATCAATCACCAAGTTAGGCCTTTGATGGGGTCTCTGAACTGGGCATTTTCCATCTGCTCTCCCGCCTAGTCGTTCCTTCAATCCTGGTCTTCTCTTTGTCCTTACCCAGGTCATCTTGCTCAATCACTTCTTATTCCACCCACTATCAGTTGTGTTGCAATTGTCATTCCTTTTTGGTACTTCAATTTTATGTTCATTGATCTTCTCCCCATGTGTATTGTTCTATCATCATTGATTTTCTCCTCATGTGTGTATTGATTGTTACTACTTGTTGTAGGATTCTTTCCTGTCAAGGTGTGCACAATCCTCATCAGATGTTCCAATCCCATGCAGGGATCTTGTTATAGAAAATCTTTGAAATGAAGGGTTTGTACAAACCAAAAAAATCATTTTCAGAATCAAACCAGAGGTTCTAACAAGTTTTCATTTCAAAAAATAAAAATAAAAATGGAATCAAGTTAATGTTCTTTTCAAGATCAGGAACCAGACAACATAGGTATTTTTATATACCTGTCTCAAGCCAGTGGAAAATCAGACACAAGACTGGTATGAAAGGTGTAAATAAGACCCAACACCGGAA
>Ga0116230_10002944_pt1 | contig 16454 bp, 18 predicted proteins | sample S1TSphfallax_3_FD_88678 | JGI IMG/M metagenome (GOLD analysis project Ga0116230, IMG submission 88678) | Host-associated microbial communities from peat moss isolated from Minnesota, USA - S1T2_Fd - Sphagnum fallax MG | ecosystem: Host-associated > Plants > Peat moss > Unclassified | place...
AAGAAAAGAGGGGGGGGGGTGTGGTTTTTTTTTAGAGGGAGGGGGGGGGGGGGGGGTGTGGGGGGGGTGGGGGGGGGGGGGGGGGGGGGGGGGGAGACAGAGGAAGGAAGAACGATAGAGAGAGTGGGAGGAGTAGGCGTATGCCGTACGTACTGACACTCAAGGCGCCGCTAGAGAGAAGCAAGCCAGTATGGGAAGGAGAAGGCTGCGACGATTCCAGCCATAGCCACAGTCCCCAACGTCGCTGCCACTCTGTATCGACGCCGCGGGAGCTGAAGAACAGTAGCAGCATTCAGGTGCGGGCGGCGTCGCTAGGCGACGAGCAGCAGCAAGAGCTGAGCACCACCCAATCGGGGCTCGCGCCATCAGCATCTTCTTCTTCGCCGGTGCTGCGGAGGCGCAGGGGTTACGGCAGCCGCGGCTGCACAGTTGCGAGTGAAGGGGGCAAGCCGGATGCCAGTGTGGGGAATGGGGGATTGGGCATGGGAGCGGGAGCCGGCGATCGACGATCTGCAGTGGAGCAGTCGCGTAGCGCAGCAGGTAACAACAACAACAACCACCACCAGGCTGCTGCCGCTGCTGCCGCTGCTGCAGGAGGAGGAGGAGGAGGGAGAAGAGAAGGGGTGCGGCGAGTGGAGAGCTATGAGAGCTCGGGCAATTTGAGCTCGGGGCAGCAACAGCCACAGCAGCCACAGCAGCAACAGCAGCGAGTGGCACAAAGGCTGCTGGTGGTGGCGAACCGTCTGCCTGTGTCTGCCATTCGTGATGGGGATGGTTGGGATTTGAAGCTCAGTGCCGGAGGCCTTGTGAGTGCTCTTCTGGGTATGAAATCGTTGCTTTCTCAATAGCAGCAAAGGTTTCAGGAAGATGCAGGCTTCTCCCCCTAATATGCACCCACCATCCCACTCTCACAGGCTTTTGTTCTAAACCCTCTTCTGATTTTCACCATCTGGATAGCTCAGCCAAACCCTTTGATCCACAGCCAGATACACACAGACACAGACAGACACCTGCTGCAAATTGGAGGTGTCTTCTGCAGCTGCTGATGATTGATTCTACAGTGCCATACCCACCCACCATCAGTCCCCATGCTCCGTCTGTCCGTCCATCAGTTTCTTGTAGCAAAACTGTTCAGTGGTCAAGCACTGTGGTGGGACCCACCAACATCTCTCTTTCTCTCTGGTTCTTGTGTTGCCTCTTCTTCTTCTTCCCATATCCTTGTTGTTGTGCCTTGTTGCTTTCTTCTCCTTCTTCGGACTTAGAAGAAAAATTCTTCTTTCATGCCAGCCAGCCAACAGGAAAAATTGAGTCACACACATACACTACTAATACTACTACTACTGCTTCTGCTGCTGCTGCTGCTGCATGTTCAATTTGGACTTGGGAACAGGGTTCTTCTTGCTTGCCATTGCACATGTTCTGATCATCCGTGCCTCTTCTTCCTCTAGGCACAATACTACTACTACTGCCTGCCACACATCTCCAGGGGGATGATGGTTGAAGAGGTGAGAATATATATAGTCAGTGTAATTGGGTTGTTCCTGCTTTTTCTCCTCTTGCAACCTCACACACAAAACACACACACATGTGCATTTCACTGTGCCAAAGACATGGATGGATGGAGCAGCAGCAGCTGGGATCCTGCTGCTGCATTACTATTTACACCCCTGCACAACAAACTTCGCACATCTTGCTTGCTTTCTTTTGTAGAGGGTGACAGCACACTGTGCATCTGACCACTAACTGATTGGCAGCACAATGTTGATTGATTGATTGTTGCAGGAGTAAAACAGAATTTCGAGACGAGGTGGATAGGATGGGCAGGTGTAAATGTACCAGATGAGGAAGGGCGTGCTTCCTTGACTGAGGCACTAGCACTCAAGGTTTCAAAGGGTTTCTTCTCTCCAATGCCCTAATCAACTGGATTGTAGCAGACAAAGCAGGGGGCTAAGTAGAAGAAGATTGTGCAGCAGCTGTCGAAAGTGGGATAGAAATATTTTATAGATTAGAAGCCATTTGCTTCTTGCAGATTCTGAGGTACCAACCTGCAGTGGAGATTATCTGACAAATTATCGCTGGATGTTGTGGGGATCCAGGGTTGCGTTCCTGTCTTCTTGGATGAAGATACTGTGGACCAGTACTACAATGGCTACTGCAATAATGTGTTGTGGCCCCTCTTTCACTACATTGGGCTTCCCCAGGAGGATCGACTTGCTGCCACCCGGAGTATGGATTCACAGTTCAATGCATACAAGCATGCCAACCAGTTGTTTGCTCAAGTTGTGTTTTCTCAGTATCAGGTAACAGTCGGAAGCTGCATTGAGGAGTGCTGGTCGGTATGCACGAATGCTTTGAACTATAATTCTCTTTGCTGGCCTGGTCCATGGCAAGGAGACTACTGATCAATGAACAGCCATGTAGCCAACCAAAGTGCAAACTAATCTCATTTTGGACTTTGCAGAGCTGCAGCATTTGGCAATGTCTTCTACCACTTCATCTGATTGTCATGTTTGTGCTCTGACCTGTGGTGTACCTGATGGCACATGCATCTCTAGTTTTGAATTTTGAAACTGGGTGGTGTTGGGATATATATCATCAGGAGGGGGATGTAGTGTGGTGTCACGACTATCACCTCATGTGCCTGCCCAAGTTTTTGAAAGACCTGGATTCCCACATGAAAGTCGGCTGGTTCTTGCATACGCCATTCCCTTCATCTGAGATATACCGTACATTACCTCTACGGTCTGAGCTGTTGAAGGCTGTACTTACAGCAGATCTGATTGGGTGCGTGTGTGCATTCCCTCTTTCTTCTTGCCTGTCTGTCCCCCCCATGGTGTGATCAAAGTCAAAGCCTGGTGGGAGAGTTGCAAGGGTCTGTAGAAAGTCAAAACACCAGAAGTTCAAAAGCACCTATCTACTTCTTTTTCTCTGTGCTACAACACTTGCTGTCCTTCTGTCAGATGCAGACAGAGGCTTGAGCTGTGTGACAATCATCTGTTTTGCAGTTTCCACACATATGACTATGCCAGGCATTTTGTGAGTGCATGCACACGCATTTTGGGTCTAGAGGGTACACCTGAGGGTGTGGAGGATCATGGCAAGCTCACACGAGTTTCAGCTGTACACTCTCTTTTGCCTTTAATAACAAAGAGAGATGAGTTTTGGGGTAAAGAGATGGAGAAACAAGCAGCAGTATGCCTAAGAATGGACCTACCTGATAAGGCTTTGTTAAGTTGCAGGCATCTCCTATAGAATGATTTGCCTCTGTTGAAGAATGTACCAGAGTTTTTTTTGGTCCAGAGATGAACAAATGCTTACAAGCTGTTATTTGTGATGCAGTTTCCAATTGGAATTGACCCAGAGAGGTTCATCCAAGCCTTGGAAACAGACCAAGTTAAGCTACACATCAAAGAACTGCGGCGCTTCTTTGCTGGTCGCAAGGTGCCTCTCTTTCTATGTAATTACTATCTCAGCAGATTTCACATTTGAGAATTCAGGATATACTGACTCTGCAAGAATTCTTTGAAAGTTTTCTTGTGTACCTTTTTCTCACAGTTGTGTTGGTGTTGGCTCTCAGTGATGGGAGGAAAGCGATCAGTTTTGCAGTACCTATATGTTTTTCTTGAGCTTTCCTGTACCTTTGAGACAGTGTGTTGTGAATACCACTGTCACTTTCTGACTTTTGCTTTGCTGTAAAATAGGTCATGTTGGGGGTTGACCGGCTTGACATGATCAAAGGCATCCCACAAAAGTTGCTGGCCTTTGAGATGTTTCTGGAAAAGCACCCAGAGTGGCAAGAGAATGTTTTGCTTGTGCAAATTGCTGTGCCCACTCGCACAGATGTTCCCGAATGTAAGCTCTTAATCCAATTCTCCTGGAAGGGGGACACCTTTGCTGGGTCTTGTATGATGTTGAATGGAATTGTTTTCCTGGCTGAAGTGCTCAATCTGCTTAGTACATAAATTTGGACACAAATCTGTGATATAAGTTGTTGTTGGCCTCATCAAGAGGACATGTTTTTTGGGTGGTTTCCAGATCAACGACTTACAAGCCAGGTGCATGAGATTGTGGGTCGTATCAATGGCCGTTTTGGCTCTGTCACGTTTGTACCCATCCATCATTTGGCAAGTTCCTCCTCTGGCTTCTGCTTTGTTCCCTTATGCCAGATTTAAAAAGATGGTCAGCAGAAAAACACGAGCATGGTAGATGGAAACTGAATAATATATGCAAAAAGGGAGAAGAGGAAAGTAGGTCAGGTGGATGGATTGTTGTTCAGCAAATTGAGAGGCAAAGTTTCCCCAGAAGATGGATGTTTAAGTCTCATGTTGCCTTGTTGACATCTGAAAGTGAATGATTTACTGATGGATTTGTTTTTGTGGTTGCAGGATCGGTCTCTTGCCTTCCATGAGTTGTGTGCTCTTTATGCCAGCACAGGTACATTTGCTCTCTCTGCCAGTATGATGCCATCATTGAGGTTTACTAATTCAAGCTGCAGTGCGTGCCATGCTAGCCTCTGCTGCCCAGTGGTAGTGGAAATGTACCGATGGTGGTGGGGTTGGGGCTTTCTTCTTGGGAGCAGATGTGGTATTGGTGACATCACTACGAGACGGAATGAACCTTGTGAGCTATGAGTATGTTGCCTGCCAGAATTCAAAGAAAACCGAAGGCGTGCTTGTCTTGAGTGAGGTCAGTAACTGTGGCTTCTGGAACTTGAATATGAGCAGCATGGGAACTTGCTTGATATAATGTCCTTGGGTACTTAATCTATGTTGTCCAGAACTCACAGCAAGGTGTCCTTCTTGAGAGACTTAGCAGAATTTTTTCTGTTTGATTGACACAGTTTTCAGGGGCAGCTCAGTCATTGGGTGCTGGTGCATTACTGGTCAACCCTTGGAACATAAGGGAGATGTGTGGGGCCATTGAAGTTGCACTCAGCATGCCTGAAAATGAGAGAAAGGAACGGCAACGTCACAACTTCACTCATGTCACAACTCACACTGCTCAGGCCTGGGCGGACACATTTGTCAGGTAAATAAAAGTTTACAAGGGTACTGTGGTCTGCTGATATGCGTCAGATCTACCTAAGGATGTGAGTATTGGAGCTCATTGATCAGAGGTAAATGTTGTACAGCAGAAGTGTCATGTCTGTTGATATGTAACAACAGCTTTAAGTGATGGGTAATGGAAATGTAACAGTTATGCAGACAGACTCCTTCATCCCCTTCAGTTACATTTCCTGGGCCAATTCAAAACATGCAGATGGGCTAAGGTGTCTTTGTCTTGGGTGGGTGTGAATGTCAGTGAGTTGAATGACACAGTTGTGGAAGCTGAACTTCGAACATTGCATACTGTCCTGCACTTGCCGTTGGAGACAGCTGTGGGAAGGTTTCAAGAGTCCAAAAACCGATTGCTTATTCTTGTATGCCTTCTTTTCTTTGACAAATGAATTTTGCATGGTCCTTCAATTGGTACTAGTGTATCCCAAACATGGAAGAGTGGTGTGTAGCCTTGTCTGAAATTGTAAGGTCCATTGGAACAGATTAGGATGTTGAGAAAACTCAAAAAACATTTGTTTGTACATATATCACTTCGTCAAAAAGCATGTGATGTTTTGCAGAAGGTTCACAGACATGGATCCAATTTGATACAAGGAAGTAGTTAGCATCAAGCTGTGTTGTCAAGTCATTTTCTTTTGTGAGAAAGTTTGAGAACACAGATACAGCCTACTTGTGAAACTGTGGGTTCAAAAATGGGATGACACAGCAGGACCATGAATGCATGCAGGGTTTCAATGCTACTATAACTGCACAAGTGGAAGGTCCAAGAAGACGGGGCCCAGATCAGATTATGGAGATGAATCTGCAGTTGCATCCAGGCATGAGAGATTCACTTGCAACTCTGTGTGCAGACCCAAACACCATCCTTGTAATTCTGAGTGGCAGTGAGCGGACTGTCCTGGATGAGGTCTGTTCCCTTTATCTTTTGATCTGCAAAAAGCCCATCAGAATCATATTTACTTACACTAGTTGGGAAAAAGAGTACTTCGGCAAATTGAGTTTGAGTTACAGTTTCATCACCTGCAGCTGCGAGAGTCTTATCAATTCCTAAGTTAATTTGTCATCATTTTTGTATCCTCCTGAAATCATGTCTCTTTTTGTCACAGGCCTTTGGAGACTACAGCATGTGGCTTGCAGCAGAGAATGGTATGTTCTTGCGACATACGCACGGTGAATGGATGACCACAATGCCTGAACCTCTGAACATGGATTGGGTTGAGAGTGTACAGGTAATGCTGCTTTTTTGAATTTTGCTTCCCAATTGTTTTGTGTTGTTGAAACTCTGAGCTTGCTGGGTCTAGAAAACCGGACTTTTCTTGATGGGAGCCTTATTATTGCTTCTGTATCGATTTTGTTTTGCATCTTGATTGTCCCCCAGGCTGTGAGATGCTGTGAGGGTTGGTACCAAAAATATGTTATCTGTAATTTTTGCAGAGAAAGCAAGCTGTTTTTTTTAGGTGATAAATTGCAGAAAAAAACTTGTCCTGGATAGCAAGGTTTTGTGTGACAATTATCTTGATCCATCTGATGGAACCTTTTTGTCATCTTGTTTGGGTTGCTGAAGCTTGTGTTTGACTACTTCTGTGAGCGAACACCTCGATCATTTGTCGAGACCCGAGAGACATCACTAGTGTGGAACTACAAGTATGCAGGTAAGATATCAGTTTTAGATCTCCCACTGTTGGGAGCTGATGAACTTGGTGGGTAGTCATGGCAGCTCGTCACTGCTGTTTGTGATGAAGTGACGGTCTGTCACTTTGTGAGCGACTCTCATGAGGTTATGACTGCACTCATTGTCGTGTTACCTTTAATTGTTGTTGTGGAGAAATCTCTGCAACTTCATCAAGCTTTAAATCTTTAGGCTTCCTCTGCCCTGTAGCCAAAAAAACAAGTAGATTTGCATGCTGGGAAAAACCACAGATGCTCGCTTCATCCAGAGGGGAAAATAAATCTTTTGCTTATGGGGGTGGGAGTCAGGAATTGCCAAGTCTTTTTTCAGCAACCTCAACAGCTGCATTTCACAAGTACCTAGCATTTCAGACACAGAAGGAACGAGTGGTGATGTTAATGTGTAGAGGATGATGGGAAGTGTGCTGATGTGTTCAATGTGAAGTCTTACTAAGACTTGTGGCATACATATTTTTGTGAGCAGATGGTGAGTTTGGGAGAGTGCAAGCTCGCAATATGTTGCAGCATTTATGGACAGGTCCCATCTCCAATGCAGCTGTTGATGTTGTTCAAGGCAGCAAGTCAGTTGAGGTCCGTCCTGTGGGTGTGTCAAAGGTATGTTATTTTTCTGTAAGGTGTTATTACCTGATGAATTTTCTTCTATTGTACTTGCTTAAAGTCAAGAAAGATCTGAAATCGGTTTGCATCTTCTTGGGTCATAGTGAAGAACCAACAGCACACCGTCCATTGGAAGCCTGTGGGATGAAACCCAGTGTAGTTGACTGTTGGGTTTCACCTTGGTAACCGATCCAGTAAAGGATAAAGTCTTGTAGGTAGCTAAAAAGGTAGGATAATAGGTGGCAACAAGGTACAGAGATGCATATTAATGGTTAATACGTAGGGAAGGACTCCTGGGTTGTTAGTAGGCAGGTAGTAAAAACAGAAATTGATCCAACCACTGTGGTTAGCTAGGGCTCTGGAATCCAGTTGAAAGGTGTTTTCAGTCCCCCTACCCATCCATCCCCCATGGTGCACTGTTGGTTCACTCTGGCCCATCTTGTGTTGGTGACAATGGTTAGTGTAATAGTATTGCCCCAGAGCTTGCAGAGTGGTGGGTCTTCCACCATCTGTGTGGTTGTGAGCTCAGTGAGTTTACAATTCTGCCTGCCAGTCTTTTCTCACCTTGTGATCATTCACTGAAAAGAAACAAAATCTGTCGAATGTTTGCTTGCTGCAGGGTGCTGCCATTGACCGCATTATAGCTGAGATTATACGGAGCAAGGATATGCGGCTTCAAATTGATTACGTCATGTGCATGGGCCATTTCCTTAGCAAGGTTTGTGTTTGTCTGCTGTTATTTCAGATGTGAAAATCAATTTCTTTCCTGATTATAGGTGACTCATGACCGAAGTGCATCAATCATCCTCTTGGTTGTCAACCTGTCCTCATGCGTAAAGCACTGGGTGGATTTTTGTAGTGTAGTTGAAGGGTGCCTACTGCATGGAATTTTTCCTCTGCAAAGGGTGGGCATTTCAAAAAAAGTAATTTCTGCTCCTGCAGGTGTTTCATTTTTTCACCTTGATGCCTGGCAGGTATCTGTTGGGTATCACATGGGAAAAAAAATCCGCCTTTTGCTTTACCCTACACAAACAAACCACCATAATTTCCACACCAAGAGATTTTGTTTGATTGATCTTTGGATCTGCTATTGAGAGTGGCACACCTGATGATCTGTTGTGCAGGATGAAGATGTGTACACATACTTCGATCCCAAGCTTCCATTTGAAAGGGATCGTCATTCTAGCACCCATCTGACCACAAATGGAAAGCTGGACAAAGCTGCAGGTGATCGTCGTTTGGCTGCAAAATCATGTGATCGATATCTAGCCAAAAGTAATAAGATGGCAGTTGTGCGCACTAAATCTGGTTCTCTACTGTCACCAGAAAGCAATGGCTCACCCTACACTAGGTCTAATAACTTCAAGGACCGCAAGAATATTGATTGGGAGACAATGGAGCTTGACTCTTCAGTTGTGATGAACATATCAGCAGACACTTATTTCTCATGTGCTGTTGGCCGCAAGTCTTCTGCTGCCAGGTATTCTCTGAGTTCTACAGAGGAGGTGGTTGATTTCTTCCAGGCACTTGCTAACACTTATTCTAAACCAGTTTCAGAGGCAAATTCGGGTCCTCCCTTGCACAGTAGCAGTGCAAGCATGGGTCTCCATGTGCTTCAAGCTGCTGGTGACCAGTTGTGTCCCTTGCAATGTGGGACCTAGGCTTTTAGTCGTAAAATAACAAAAAAAACAAGTAGGGGCAATGGGCCTGACCATTTTTTGACATGGGTTTCAATTGTGTAAGAAGGTGAATAGTGTAATTTGTAACGGGTCCTTCTTATCCTTGTCCAGACCTGTCCTTTTGACATATTCCCCAATGTGTAAAAGATTCACTCTATAGGTAATAATTGTCTCATTAAGTATGCTATACCATTATACGCTTGTACATCTCTGCCAGAAACAGGAATTTTTTATTGGTGCTTTCATTCTTTCTCCATGTTTGTTAGTGATCTGCAAACTGTGATTCCTGAATGATGAACCAGTTTGCATAATCTGGATTCATGATCAGTGGTGAGAGAGGGATAGAGTTGTCCCTGCAGGTAGGAATCCTGCTCGCAGAAGATGTTTGCCATGATGTTTGGTGATGCAGCTGCCGCTTGGAAAGTCATACTAGTGAGCAGCCTCCTGGAACAGCAACTTTGTCAAGTTACAAAACTGATCAGTTTTGCCCAGTGTGTGTCAGCATTTGCTTGTGGTTCTGGTCACTCTGCACTGTCAACTGCTGGTTCTGCTGCTGTGTCTCAATTCTATTTTGATTGTCATGGCAACAAAACTCAAAAGATACAAAGCTCCATAGTCTGCCTGCACATCAGCCACAACTGATGATGAGCTGCTAAACCATTTGAGCTGATCACAATTGCAGTCATGAAGTAGCTCACTCATGGCTGCTGCAAATGTTTTCCCATTTGGTCACATGAGTTTTGATTATGCAAATGTGCAATATCAATCTGACTCATGAATAGGAGCACTTGAGTGACAAGAAAGCAAAACAAAGCAGATGGAAGCAGAGGTGTGAATGATACAAAAGACTTTTCTTTTTGGAAAAAATGGGCACAGTTCATCACATTACGAGGGGAAAAATTCTGAAGTCGCCATATTTAGATGACAGGTTCCAAGTTCCAACATGTCGCCAAAATATATGAGGAATGGTTAAAATTTTCTACTTTCCTCTCTTTAATCTGTAGCCAAATTTGGCTAAGTCCTCTTCAACGCAGGATCGCCAACCCACCTACCTGAAAAAAAATGTAATTTTAAAAAATTTTAAAAATAAAATAAAAAAAATAAATTTATTAAAAAAAAACTGGAGTCTGGATCCTCTCGCAGTAATATCAGGCGGTAGTGGATAGCCCATTTTTCTACTGGCGAAATTTCGTCAAAAAGCGAAATTTAAAAATCATAAAATCTGTTTTTAAGGTTTTCAATCGCCAGAAGTGAGAGAAATTTTCTTAAATAAGTAGCCAGATCCCTATATTTGGTTTCCAGTGTGTAGCCAAATAAATAGAAGGATGATTAAAAATTTAGACTTAAGATTTGGTTTGTAGCCAGATTTGGATAAATCTTCCTAATCACCATCGCCTGTTGGTCTACAACGATGGTCGCCACTGACTGACGTGGCTCCAAAAGAAAAAAAACAATTTCCCCACGTGAAGATAACGACAAACCACGTTTCCGGCTTCCACGTGGGGTGCTCCGCCTTTGTCAACGTCGAGTCTTGGACGTTGACGATGAAGTGTTCAGGTGCTGGCCGTGTTGATTGCAAGTGTTGCAAAACCGAACAAGGTCCAGAATCCGAACAATTTGCAAGTTTTGGCTAGTGTTTAGTTTTAATTAATTTTGGTTTATAGCCAAATTGGCTATCATCCACAAGGAGTATGTATAAAAAAGTGGTCATCGTTCTTAGGAAGATTTAGCTAACTCTGGAAATATGAAATACAAATCTTTAATCCTCCTTCTATAATTTTTTGGCTACGCACTGAAATCCAAAGTATAGAAATCTGGCGATTTTTAACTTCTGGTGATTGAAAACCTCCAAAATTGCTTTATTTTGGAATTTCGCTTTTGGGGAAATTTAACCAGTTAGAAAAGGCTGGTTTGCAGCGGTTTTTTTAAAGAATTTTTTATAGCCAAATTATTGGCTATCATCCACAGGAATATCAAGAAAAAGTGGTGATAATAATCCTAGGAAGATTTAGCCAAATCTGGCTATAAATAAACATGAAATAAAAATCTTTCATCATCCTTTAATAATTTGGCTACACACTGAAAACCAAGTATAGAATTCTGGCGATTTTAAGCTTTTTTTTTGTTTTGCACCCTAACTTCTGGCGATTGAAAGCTTTCAATTGTGAACTTGGATTTCTGGCGAAATTACTTCCAAACCTGCTCAAAACCCTCAGTGAGGAGGGTGCCTCAACGAGAGGAAGAAGAAGCTGACCCTGGCCAGGGGTGGTTGTTGGAATTTGGAGCTGATGCAAAAGACCCGGACAAAGCAGAGGAAAAAGTCAAGAGCATCATCTTATGCATCCCTCTTCTACGTTGCTGACTGCGAAATTTGCACTCTCCTTGGGACAACACTACACACCACCGCCATTGCTAACTCGGCTTTGGGTCAGACCTAAAAAACTAGGACGAAAGCTCATTTGACTACCCCTTTGTTTTGCAACAATTTTGTTCTTGTGTGCATTCATTCATTGTCAGCAACAAATATTTCTTCATTAACCATCTCTCTCTCTCTCTCTCTCTCGCTCTCTCTCAGCTTCATGACTTGAGATTGGGTATATAAGTTTTGTGGGTTAGGTCTGCAGGCAGCATTGATCCACCCCTGCGTTCATAATCTCCCCCAACTTCCATTGTTTCTTTGAACATTGTTCTTCTCTGTGAGATTTAAATCTGTCTGTTACAACACATCTGATCGCATTTGAGTGCACGAGGTCGACCCTTTCCACTACTACTGGATTATGTATGTGTGCTACTACCAGCTTTTTAATCTCAAGACCCCTCATAGGTGTCGCCTGCTTGATTGCAGCTGCTCCCGAATTTTGAGTCTCATTTGTCGGCTCTGTCTTGTCCATCACCAACCAGATTTAGGCAGCTGAGAATGGGATGAGTTCGCAAGGGTTTGATGTCGAGAGAAACGGGATAACTAACTGTTGCAAGTACTCATGTCTTTTGTTGGTGATGTTTAATCTTTGTACCTCGTGAGTTTACTAAACTCAGGTGGTAGTTGCCTGTTCGTTGATGAGACTTCCTGTAGAAGAAGAAGAATTGAGCCCACCGCGAGATCGGGACTGAGCAATTCGTCGATGCGTTAGAAATCGATCGAGCTTACAGTACGACATATGATCTTCTGATAGAACAAGCTCAAAGATTACCACAAGACAGTATATTAGGGTTTAGGACTCCAGACTGTGCTGCATCATGACGACTCCAGACTTTAGACTCTAGACTTTCGTGTTGCAAAAGCATTTACAGTCTGTGATCAGAGAGGGGGAATTGAGACCATCCGCGGGTCTCACCATCATCGTCGTCATCATCATCACCGTGACCGTGGCACCGCCTCGCTCCATGCGAACTTCTATGCAGCTGCTTTCACCGGTGTGGGAGGATTACACGCCCCCACCATTTTGTGGCAACAGGCTCGATGATGACGATCCAATCATCAGCAGCTTCGCACCTAGAACAACAACAACAGAAAAAGAAGACGAAGAAAAGACCACCTGTAGCAGCAATGATACTACTACGGCCGAGCAGTCTAACAAGATCGACGCTACAATTGTTGGAGCTGTTATAGCATTGTTTGTGATCATCCGTGAGAAGCTCCTCCAATGGTCGAAGCCAAAAGTTAGACCCATTTCAAGGGATGTGCGCACAAGAAAGCCCGTGAAAATTGTAAGCCGACAGAGGACACCCAAGAAAGCAGCTGCAGCAGCAGGCCGCAACAACAACAACAACAGGCGATCACGGAAACCAGCAAATCGTCGTCACAGGTGGACGGTGCGCTCTATGAACCCACTCAGAGTCCTCGCCAAAATCCCAGAAGCATACGTGAACATGATGAATGGGCTGGGGAGATCCCCGGCATTCAGCAGCCCCGGCATGACCACTTTCCATGTAGTGTCCCACAACCATTTCCCGCCGGACAGGACTAGGGATCATGATCTCGATGATTTCAGTTCCCGCGCGTACTACTATACTAGCGATGAGTCCATAGCGGAGATCCTGCACCTGGACAGCCGGAGAAGCACCAGCAACAGCAAGCCCGTCGATCATTCAGACTACGCTGATGCCATGCACCAATACTACTACCACTACCGCAGCAGCAGCATTTCACCAGGACCAGGCTCCTCCGCATCAGCACTAGACTCGAATGCTCCAAGAGGCATGAATATCCATAACTTCCGTAGAAGCAACTCAACTACCAAATTCAGGGATCGGTGTGACCTACAATTCCTCAACTCTTAAGAAGTCTCAAAATCATCAAGAATTGCAAATGATCAAACGCACATTCCAATCTTCTCAGGGCTTGTAGGACTGATATTACCCTAAACCCATCATCTGCTGCTACACCAGGAACAATTCACAGTCAAGATCAGACCAGTCCTCCACATCAGATTGCAGCTTGTGCATACATAAGAACATCATCAAAGCTGGCTCCTCGTGGAGTTGGTGCTTTGTCATTTCTGCATTCTAGATCCATGAAATCTTGTATGCTCAAGTTAGAAGCATCTCTAAGTTCCAACACCCCTGGAGGCCTCTCAGATTTCTTCTACAAGTTCTCAATCATTTATAGTCTTGATTGATCCTAATTTGTGCTGAAATCCTGAACTGAGGATATTAGATAGATACTTTAGAGCATTAAGACTGCTGGTTCAACTTTGCTCAAGTCATGATTGTAAGGTTTCAACAGGACTTGTTGCAAATTCTTCCCAACTGTCAGTGATCTCTCTCTAGTGTTTGCAAATCTGTAGCACACCCAATGCAGAAAAGTCTTATTGCCAGACTGTTTTGGTTTGTTTTCCAAACCAAGGTAAGAGAAACCAACTGTAAACCCAATTGTTGCAAGCGATTTTTCAGCTTCATGTCATTGGAACTCTCAGGGGTGAAATGAAGACTAATCAAGACTTGGAGGTTTGCGTTTTTTCTATCAAGCTTCTTACCTTTCTCAACCAAAACAGGAAGACTTGTAAGTGACTTGTCTGAGAGATAAGTCGCCAGGTCTCTCTGCTCAAATGAAAAGTAGAAGTACTTAGTACTAGTGAAATGTCTACTAGGTCTGGGCAAACATGAGCTGTGCAAATTGGAAAAGCAGCCCAGAGTTGTGTGATGCTTGTTTTTTTCACAAGGAAAAACTTGCTTGGAGTCAAGTTTTGGATTTTACTGTAGTAGCTAAGGTGGATCATCTTTGCAATCTCGCTGGTCTTCTTCTCCCTGGTCTTTTTCTGTGGTTGTTGAAGTTCAAAGAGCTTGTCACCAAAAGAAAGGGGAAATATTTTCTTCATTGTATAAATCTCAACTGCTGAGCATGCAGAGATTGGTGCGTATTGCCGAGGTTTTACAGAGATGGACAGATCTGCTTCAAGCATTACTTCTTCATCAAAACCCTTGCAAACATCTACATTATGTCATCTTATTTCTATGGACCATAAAGGATCAATTCCTCTCTAGGAGTCAACAGGTTGTTTCACAAGAGTGGCAACTCATACCCAACAACAAAAACCTCACAAAGAACAACTCAACAACTTCACATTATTCCTTTCAGAAATAGGACAGAAATTCAAGGCAGGATCAATCAAGGTAATATATTCTATTCTCAAGTATCCCCTTCCCAAAATCCCTGGAGCTCCCACAAATGCAACAAGTACTCTTTCATTAGGATGGAACAGATTACGCACTCATCATCTCAAGATCCCCAAAGTTCTCACACATGAATTACCACACAATCACTCCAAAAATCTTTGACACAATCATCCTCTCCTTTGTGTTGGTCCCTATAGAAAAAATACTAGACCTCTAGACCTTTTCCTGACTCTTGGCATAGCGAAAATTCAATCGCAAGGTTCTTTTGATCTAGCAGTCTCAATGAAGTTTTATTCCTAACTAATTACCACTCCCAAAATCCAAAAAGTCTACACACGCTTCTAGTCTTCTTAAAGTCTAGCCACTTAGCTTTTTTTCATCACCAAAAAAAACATGTTCTTTCTTCCTTAACCTACATCAAATATCCTCCTCATCACCTCATCCTTTCATTGTGCAGAAATCTTCCTACCAATCTCTTTACAGAAATGTGATTCACAAAGTTCCAAAAGAGTTTTCATTGAGCAGCAGGGATTGCGCTCCATCACAAAAACCAATTCACTAAACTCCCCTTGTCATAACTTGTAAAACAACAAAACAGACCAAAAACAGAAACACATTAGAAGCAATTTTTTTGGCGCCGTTGAATCACCGCATTGCCAGTAGTTCAACCACTAAGCTAAATTAGGGTTCATCCATAGAAAACATCTGACACTATTTTTAGGTTACAAGTTGTCATCATGTTAACATATAGGTGGGTTCAAATGCATTGGAACTACTGGGTGGAATCCATATGGCCAAAATCAAATTTGTATGTGCAAATTTGCAATAAGATCAAGCATACTTTGGAAATGGGCTTATAAACAATAAAAGAATGTTCTATAAAGCCTCTTCCATTTTTGACTAAAAGCTACATGTGTGTGTACTCACATTGTATCAAATTCTGGATTGCAAGCACTGAGAAAGGCTGAATCTCTACAACCAAGCTGATATAGTATAATTATCAAGTTACATAGCTCCAAGAAAAGTTATATGTTTGTAGCCAGGCTGATGTAGAATAGTTACCAAACAACTGCAAAGCTAGAATGAAAGTTACCCTTATGACTATGAATAAGATGGCAACAAGTATGAAATCACAAACAAGCCCAATCAATATACATCATTTGACAATGGCAATATGAATGTTCTTCATCAAATGAAGAACAACTCAAATGTCAGAAACATTGATCATGAGGTGCAAACATAATAATAGGAGCCAACCTTTTTACTTTAGATTATTTTTTTTTAAAATTGTTTGAAAAGTAGTGGGAGTGCATGCCATGATGATGTGACAAAATGCAATTGGTTACAAAAGGTGATGGATTAAAAATGCATGATTTATAACAATAAAAAATACTTGTGACAAAAAATGCCAAATTATACTATTTTGTATTTAAGGTCTGAATAACCATTGCATATGATTTATGTCATTTTGAAAGCATTCAACTCTTTTTTTTAAATGAAGGAAAAAAAAACATAAATTTGTAAAAAGTGTTTTTGTATATTATATGCTCATAAAATTCAATCCAAATTGTTCCACATACATTTCTCATAACATATTTGAAATATTGTCATGTAAACACATTGAAGAATTGCAAATTTGTTGTGCAATTTTTGATACTAAAACATGAAAAACCAAGCACTTGTTATGACTCTTATTAATGGGATTACACCCCATGATCTAAACTCACATGGCAAGAAATTGAAATTATCAAGGGAATTGACACTATCAATAGTGCAACAATATTCCAACACCAAGTCAACAAACATTTAAAGAAAT
>Ga0116230_10002945_pt1 | contig 16453 bp, 20 predicted proteins | sample S1TSphfallax_3_FD_88678 | JGI IMG/M metagenome (GOLD analysis project Ga0116230, IMG submission 88678) | Host-associated microbial communities from peat moss isolated from Minnesota, USA - S1T2_Fd - Sphagnum fallax MG | ecosystem: Host-associated > Plants > Peat moss > Unclassified | place...
GTAGCTCAAAATTGCAGAGGAATTGGAATGTGCCATTGGTGTTGTTGGAAAGATCTTGCTGAGCAGGATTCAATGGAATTTAGTTGGTAATATTTGGATTCAGAATGTGGAAGTCTGGAGATATTGATTTAAAAGTGATTTCTGCCACTGAAAATTCAAATAAATTTCAAAACAGGTTTTGGAAGGAAAAATCAGTTGATGATGTGGTAACACTTGGGCCAATGGCACAGGCGACAATAGTAGTATTATTATATTATTTTCAATAGTTACATCTGATTCTTAGGCCCATTTTAGACAAGGGTCCAGGGTCCAATTTCCTAGGAACCAATTTCGAATGATTTGAAGCAAATTAAATCGTCCAGTTGGACTGTACCTTGGCCCCTAGCCTGACTCTTGGTTCTCCAAATCAGGAGCTCTCCTTTTAGCACTGTTTTTTTGGGTCTGAACCAATTCATTTTCCCTCCAAAACAGGTGCCATTAGACTTAGAGTTTTTACTTCGGTGTGAGAGCTTCTACACAAAATGGCAAATCCAAGTAGTGCACTTGTCTCATCAATTTTCTAAAGAACAAAGAAAACAGAGTTTGCACTTTAGAGGTATCCATTTCTCTTGTCTAGTTGGTTTCCATCTATATACAGAGGAAGGTAGTTTGTTTGTTTGCAACGTTAAGATCTCCCATACCACCACACCCACTGTTGTTGTGCTTTTGGTACTCCATACCACACCCACTCATGTTGTGCTTTTGGTACCGTTGGAAATCCCTGGATGAGTACTGATGCACTGTGTTGAATTCATAATGTTTTGAAGCACAGTGGAGAAGTTATTCAATATTGAATATTTTTTCACTCAGAATTCATTTGGATGAAAACAAAAGATTATAAGAGAAATTGGGCATGCTCTTGAGTATTGTTGTGAAGCTCTCAATGATTAGGATTTAATGAAGGTGGTTTGGAATTTTTAAACCTAAGGTGTTGTTATATTGAATTTTGATTTTTTTTCGTCATTGAAAATTCAATTACATTATAAAAAATGATGTTGAAAAGAAAAATTACTTGGGTAACCATTTCACACTTGAACCAATGACACAAGCTACACTAGTACCTATTAAGGAAGTTAATTATTTAGTTAGTTTTGTTATGTGTGTCAGATTGATATCCTCGGAAAGCTCTCAATGAGCAAGGGTGTACCAAGGTGGTTTTGGAATGGTTTAGACTTTAGGCCTATGGAGCAAGAGATATGGAACTTTGAATATTGTTGCCAAAAAAAATCAACAAAATCAAAACTAGAATTTCTAGGGAAATTGGGGTGCACTTTTGGTATTTTTGGAAATCCTTTGATGAGTGGGATTTTTTGGAGTTGAGATTGAATCTTGTGTAATTCTTATGGTTGAAAATTCGACTAAATTATAAAAACTAGTTTTGAAAGCAGTAATTTTTTTTTTCAAGTTTTTAATGATACATCATTGGATAACATCCCAAGAAGTGTTTGACACTAAATGGTGATAGGTTTTTAGAACTTGAATACAATAGAAAAAATATATTAGGTGAAAAAATACTATAAACTAAAATTAGAGTCCAAATGTGGTGGATTTTTTTGGGAAATTCGGCTATTTAAAAAAAACTGTAATATTGATAGAATATTGTCTTTTTAATTTTAATTTCGCATTTTGGCGAAATTTCACACCAGGAAAAACGCAGTTTAGAAGGAGTAAATTAGTTGGGCAACGAGTTCACACCTGGGGCCCACGGCACAGGCCACACTATACCGGTACCGGCCTTAGGCGGTGAACGGAGATCCTGCGGAGAGCCAACCAACCGAGACCCTCGAACCATCCCTTGTGTCCGTCGTTCTGTCGCTTGTCACTTCGTCGCCTTCGCGAGCAAGCGCTCTCGCTCGTGTCCCCTTCTCCTCTCGCCAGCATTTCTCCCAAGAGTTCCTTGTACGCGCAATTAATTCGTTACTTGTTTTCGTCTCAATTGAATGCTCATGGGTTTTGGTAGGATTTGTGGGGGCGACGAGCGGGGGCGAGAGGAGATCGCAGTCGCCTGTGCATGTTGCCCTGGTCAATGAAGGAAGAAAGTTGGTGGAGAGTGGGGAGTTACAGATTAGAGCACAATATGGCCTCCTCCATCGATGATGATGGCTTCTTCTTAGCTGTTGGTATTGATGCTACTGCGGTGACGACGACGGAGTGGGCCTGTGGCAAGATCTGGGGAGGAGCAGAAGAAGAAGAAGAAGAAGAAGACGGATTTGCGGCACAAGGACGGAGGAGGAGGAGGAGGAGCAGTAGAGAAGCACGTGAAAGGAAGGGGGTTGGGAATAATGGGTTGAGGAGAGCGTGTACGATGTCGCTCTTTTTGTGGTTAGCTTTGGAGTGCGTTTTGTTGGGAGCAGCTGCAGGTTACAGACCGCTTAAGGATCGAGCGCTTCATTTCGACAATTCCTTATGGCTCGACGAGGTATTGCCTGTACGTGAACATGGTATCCTTCTCCTGTTTGCTTTGCTTTATTTGTTTGTTCACTCTGTTTTTAGGATACTGAGATTGTTTTTACACCTCCTGTTGTTTCATAGTTTTCTGCATTAGGTAACCTAAGGCTGAAGTCGAGTGCAATGATGGGTTTTTGTTCTTACAGGAGCTCTTCACTAACGTACATGGAGGGCCAGTGGGGCCTTACAGCATGTTAAACATCACGGGCACATACAAGGGTGAGTGCTCTCCAATTCTTTCCCATGTGTTGCTGGTGACTTCAAAACAACTCTGTTACTAGAATTTCTGTTGAAACCCCCTTGTGTCTGTTGCTGAGGGAAATGACATTTGCTGGAATTGAAATAATGTGAACTTGAGGAACTGTTCTGGGAAGAAGCATACTTATTGTTATGTTTTCTCTCAACTGAAATGGGTTTCATATAATTCTCTGACCCGGGAGTGTTTCTTGTGTCAAATGTTTTACACCTTTCACTCACATTGCAAAGTGAGATACTCTAGGGTGCCATATTGGGGAGCAATTGTTAGCATTTCAAAACCCTTAAAAGCAAGTCTGGAAGCTGGGAGGAGTGTTCTAGAACTGATCTGGCATTTGGATTTTCTTAGAGCGATAAAGAGCCTTTATTCAAGCACTCTGGAAATTCTTCTCACTACATTTGATTCTCTCTCTTTTCTCAGGAACCTGGGGACTGCGGAACAGCAATCGTCCTGGCAAATTTCTGGCTTTTAAGAAGACAACTGGAAACATAGTTTTTGAGCTCATAAGCTCAGCAACTGATTTGCATGGGATACACTATGTGCAGGTATTGAGTTGTGAATTGGTTTCCATCATTTGATTTGGCAAGGGCATTATTTCAGTGAAATGTGAGGTGTTAGTGTTGATGGATGAGTACTAGGGTTAAAGGATGCAGAGGGGTCTTGTCCAAGCAGGGGGAAGTTGTCCTGCGGGATGGAGTGTACATTACCGATGAAGATTTGCAGATGAAAATGGAAGGTGTATATGTCTGGCCATTTCGTCAACTCCGCATGGTCTTGACCAGGTCAGTTTTCCTTCTTAGAGGTGGGTCCACTTGTAGGGTTACTTATGGGTTAGCTTGGGGGTAATCTCCAATATAAGCGATCAAATCTGCCTATGTCTAACTTATTGTTTTTGATGCAGTGCAATGGACAGCAACATAAACAGGAGGGAGGACTTCATACAGTCGAGTCCCTATCATTTAGTAAGGAACACGTGTTTGGATTCCAGCAAGCTCTTAAACCCACTGGCTAGAAAGTTCTATGGTGTCCTATAGAATCAAAGAAAAACAATGTACAGCATGCATGAATTGACACTGTTACAGAGATTGGGATGGATAAGTAAGTAGGTGTGGTATTGGGAAAGGGTCAGAGATGAAGCCTGAACTCTGATGATGTTATGTCTCTGTTTGTGTTTGGTTGCTACTCAGCTAGGCATGCTGCAAGATTCCCCAGAGGACTATACGCGACACTTGAAGAAATCAAGTCAGTTTGTTTCCCTCCCCTTCTCTTCTCATATCAAAAGTGCAAAATGAGTCCCAAGTTGTTCATAATCCTTGCCATTGTTTTGAATCATAGGTGGTCACTGAGTTTGCATTTTGTCAGTTGCTTGGTGATATGACTGATCTGTCTACAATTGTTGGTGATGGATGACCTGCTGTGTGTAATACGCACAGCAAGCATAGCCAAGTTGGGGAAAATTTGCAGAATTCAATTGGTGACTCAAGTCTCTACAGTGTTGTCAGATGACAAATGTGAGCTCTTTGCCACTACCCTGTCTTCCTTTGCACATCATCCATCCAATGAGGATGTTTCCCAAGTCCCTGCCAACCTCTTGACCTTTTTTATGAATGATCTGTGCAACATGTCTAATTACCAACCAGGCCTGTTATGCTTGTCTACTGTTCCTTTTGGTTGGTAGTATGGTCAAAGGTTCTGTAGGGAGGTCAATTTCTACTACAATTTCTTGTCAAGCACAACAGAAGGTGTGTTGCAAAGTTGTTTCACATGACCCTGTTTGTGATTACTCGACTACAAACACTAATTTCATTCTAAGAGCTTGACCATGCCTAAAAGAAGGAATAATCTTTGTTGAAGGGTTTAAGGGGCTGCAAAAGGTGGGTACAAAAGAACCCACAAATTGAGCAAGCTACCCCTAAACCTAATCCTAAGCAGGGGTGTGAGGGCAGCAGCAAAGCATGACCAACAGATCTGTGAGATACAAGGGCGTGTGGAAGCCCCCATGATGGACAATGAGCAAGGCGAGTGCTTCTCATCGCTTGTTGTGAATGCCACATCTGTCAATGTTGAAGTTTATTATAACAAAGCTGTCAATTACACATTGATGGTTACTTTTGTATCCACCTTCCGCTCCTTACACCACCTACTTTATGACATGATATTTCTTCCAGTTGAGTCTTAGTAGCTGCTTTGAGCTAGGCATTCTATATATGGATGTAGTGAGAGTCTGCCCATGTTTGAAGCTTGCAAAGTAGCCACAGAAAACCCAGGGGGTGGGGTAGGGTTGGGGATCTGAGGTTGTTCTTCCAGCTGGTTTTGGTTGGCATCAATCATCTACTGTCTTTGACAGATGAACTCCAGATTGCTGAAATGGCAGTATGGTATTGTAAGCACTGTATATTCTCCTTGACAGAGGATCGCCCAGATTTCATTTCTGCAGGTTCTCTTCTTGATATGGCAGATGGAGCACAGCAGTACACAATCAGTAACCCCTACAACCTGTTGCAGACCTCTAAATCACTTTGTTAGTTTGTATATCTTCGCTGTGTGTTTTCTTAATTTCTATTCAGTGTTCTTTGGAATCACTGTTTGTGTTCCAAAATGTGAGAAGCCTGTGTTGTGGAATATGTCACGAACTCTTTCTACAGGGCATAGTGGTCAAATCTTGTTTGATCAATCTGGCCAGTGTAATATTTCTAACTCTGCTCTCTTTGGGATGTTCAGGGAGCAGCCAAAGTGTCATTATTAATGATAGGGCAGCAAGCCATAATGGATGCATATTTGTGTCTTCTGCATCTCACAGCAGGGATTCTTGTTGGTATGCTCTCAGTATATCTGTCATGTCTACCAAATTGCATCCTGTATTTGTTGCCATCTGTATGTTGTCCTTTCTTAAATGCAGTTCCTAGAGCTGTATGAAAGTGCTCTAGTTTTAACATGAGCTCTCTTTTCGTAGCTTATGTTGTTGATATTCATGAACATTGTGTGTTATATATGTTGTGCACTGAACATCTCTGTTCATGATATGAGTTCTTCCTTTGGTAGGTGGTACTTGGGCTTCACGGAGTAAGGCATAGAAGCCCAGCTACAGGTTAGGGTCCTGGTGGCCATGACCATAGAAGAGATGGCTTAAATAAGAATCGCTGGTTGTAGGTCAGGGCCAGGTCTCTGTAGCGTTGGGAGAGGACAGGCAATACACCCTTCAAGAAGGTGGTGGTGATAGCCCATATAATTGGTCTTTCCATGTTTTTGCACTACACTGATGCCCACTGTCTGCCATCGCGAGAGGTGTCTGTCTATCTTGAATTCTGTTCTCATTGCAGGTAGAACAATGGTGGTCTGGTATAGTACTGATGAGAATGCATTGAGCCTCACAATAGACTTCACTCTGTGGTTTGAATGATGGCAGAATCACTGTTCAATGCCTTTGCTACGGTGGCATTTTTCAAGTTTGTAATCTTCTCTATATTTGAGATGAGATACTTGCTTGCAATTTGGAAAGCGCAAAGACCTGTGGCCTCTGGGGAGGGCTGGGAGACTATGCGCCGTGAACTCACTGTCCTTTACACCCGTTTCTGTAAGCTTAATAGTCTCCATTTTTGGCAAGGAGATTATCCTCTTATTTGAGTCTGAATTTATGGCATGCATGTTCTGAGAACCAAACCGTTGGCTGTCAAACAACAATCCTTTTGTTGCAAGTTTATGTGATCAGAACTCCAAGCAATGAATTGACATTGGTCCTTGTGGTCACAGATTGTAACTACTAAACTGACTCCAATATAAGTGTATGTATATTGTATTCAAAATGCCAAAAGCCAATGCATGAATGGTGTGAAATGCAGATGGGTTTCTCCTTGGGGGCATACTGATCATGTATGAGCTGCACAATCTGTTGCATTACATTTTACTGTTTTTTTATTCATTTTGGATACCACAAATAGTGGCAAGTGTGGTGCGGGATGCACGCAAGCCACTGCACCCACATTATATTGTGGGTGTCACATTAACACGCCTTGCCATACCCCTCTACACCTTTGGTTGCCCTAAAAACTTCATGGGTGTGGAGACCAACCTTGAATGGTGCATTGGCCTCACCACATTCTTAGCACTCCAGGCTGCCATCCTACTTCTCCAGCACTATTTGGGTGCTCGCTGTTTCATTCCACACCAGGTAAACACCTACATCCCTCTCCAATCTTGTGAAAGAAACTATCTGAAGTATCAAAAGAGCACGCAATGTCCCCATCGTGGAAGTTGATGTCTATCGTATAAAGTAACTTCTGTTTTGTGATCTGTTTTGCATACTGTGCAGGAGGAAAAGGAATTTTTTTTAAAATCTTGGTTGACAGTGAGAAAGTAGTTATGAGCTTGTGGTAGTGGTGGGGATTGGGTGTGACAGATGCTACCAGAGAAGTACAGTTACTTCAGGAGGGTGCAGACATCAAGTTTGCAAATTGTGGGAGCTGATGAAACTACAGTGGTAGATTGTGTGATTTGCATGGCATCAGTGGACATGACTCAACAGTCCACTGAGTGCATGGTACAGAGTACCGACCACCTTTTAATTTTTGTGATTGTCTCCCTTATTATGCTTGTTTGTTGATGCTCATTTCACTTCAGATGAAATCTGTGGAGAGGAAATACTTGTACTCACTTTAAGCTGTGGAAGTTCAATACTGAAAAGGGTGGAGTGACAATCTGATGCAGGTAACTCCATGTGACCATTTCTTCCATGCGGGGTGTCTACAGCGATGGATGGACATAAAAATGGAATGTCCAACATGCCGACGCCCACTCCCTCCTATGTAGGCCATGCAGACAACTTGTAATTTACTTAGCATTTAGTGAATTAAACAGAGTTAGCAGATGAAACAGGCATAGTTCTATGTGCAGGGGTGGTGGGAGTATGGCCCCTGATTGTTGCAATTGCTCAAGTTTCCATAAACTTGTTACTATTTTTGGTCTTCTCTCCCTTGTCAACAGCCCTTGCTCTTCTGCTTTTTTCAGGTTCATACTTATTTTAAGTGATTTTTAGTTCTGGGAAGCTCTTGGTGGTATTTAGTTTTTCTGTTGCATGTAGGATTTCCAATCCTCAATTCTTAGACCTTGCTCGAAGTTTACAAGTTAATTGAGGAAGAAAGGTTCTTAACATTAAAAACCACTGAGTGTAGTCTATGGGATCTCTCATTAGCCTGCAACCTCCATTTGCAACAGCCTACAAAAACCATGCAGTGTACACAGCTACAGCAAACCCAGCAAAAAAGAATTTGCCTGGAAATGTAAAACCCTTTTATCTTTTTCAATTAGCTTGAAGCTTCCTGCAAAAATTTCAAGCTTCAGTGTAGAATAGAACTGTTTTCAATATGTAGGTGGGCTTGGCACTTGGCAGAGTTTAAACTGAATCCTATAAGTATTGAATCAAAGTTTGTGGTTGCTGAATTGTCAGCATGTAGTTTTCAACCCTCTGAATGCTGTAAATTGCTGAATGCTCAAGGCAAAGTATCTTCTTCATTGATGAAACTTGCAGGAAGCTGGAAGGGAAGTATGTGCTGGTGCTTGAGTGATTGTACTCAAGGCAATGTGCAGTTTAGGTGTCTTCATACCCTTCCGAGAGATTTCTGGGCAAACCTTCCCTATTGAAGCCTTGACTAAGGAAAATGTGGATGTTGGAGACATGGCAGATCTATGACAAGTAACTCTGGTACAAATAGCATCTTAGAAAGAAAGAGAACAAACAAAATCTAAGGCAGGCAGAAATTTTCACAGGCTAACATGTCATCATCATTGTCATCTGTCAACTAAGTTTCAGTACAAAACTCTGAGCAACCAACCAAAGAAAGCACTGAAACCTCATTTCATTAGTTTTAATCTATTTTCCAAGAAAAAAATTGCTCTGAATTCAACTTTTGCCCGATTGGTCCAAAAACTGCAAAATGACAACTGTACACTCCACTTTGTCAAGGAAAGCCCTTTGTCCAGCAGTACCAGTGCAGCATGGTCAAATCCAAACAAACAAACAAGCAGAAAACAAACTACCTATCCACCTATTGTAATAGTTCTCATGTTCATGATTCTCATTCTCATTCTCATGTTTTGGCTCTTGCAACAGTGTCATTCAATACATGTCTTCAAGATAGTGGAAACTGACTCCCAACAAATGCCTCCCGACAAATAACCATTGTACTTTCAGTCTTGCACATGTCCCAAACTTTGAGACATGAACTCAGGAAGGTTCTAAGAAGGGGCCTTTCTACAACAAAAAGCAATCCTCTGTTGGAAAAGCTCATGCAATAGTTGGAAGGAAAACAAATACACTGTCAGTCAGAAGCAATATGCATTTAACAGAATGTAATGGAACAATGTTATAGAGTCCCAATGTTGAAAGAAAACCAGGTTGGATATTCACAATCTTCCGGGTTTTCTTTCCCCTCTTCTTTGCTTTGAGTGCTCCAGCAATAGTTCCAATTGTGTACTCGACAGCAACAAATCAGACCTGCCTTTATAATCTATGAAAGCAATGCTCCCCCATCCTTAGAGCAAAACTTCTCAACAAATTAGAAAGGCCTGAGAACAAGAACAGATGGTTCATGACAGATTATTAGCCAGACATTCCTCTTTGATAGACAAAACAATCTGAAACCCATTTGCCAGATCAAACCACTCACAGAATGGAAGGGTCGGATATTACTCACAGTTAAATTAACAAGGTTCATAGCTCATTCCAATTACATCACACCACTGTTGAGAACTTAGGGAAGCCCACATTGTGCTTCTATCAATACAGAGATGTGATGGAAAGGTGATAATTTCAGCCCCATCACACTACAGAAAGAGTGAACATGTTCACTGCATTAACTCCCATAATTATACAACTTATCTGGATCCATGGCGTCGACTTCCTCTGAATAGGCTCAATCTTAGGCGTTGGCTAAATGCATCCAGTCTGCTGCTATTTGCAGGTGAATTGCTCCCATCACTCTCAAGCTGTTCTTGGTCCTTTACTTCAGACTCCTTGATGTCCACATCATGGAGGGATGCAGCTATGGCTTCCATCACCATCTGAGAAACAGTAGATGCCATTTGAATAAGCTATATATCTTGTCAGATCCCTTTTGGTAGAGAAAACTCCTTGTAGAAACAATGGAGAACTACACATCTATATATGTATATATATGGCTGGAAACAGCATGTGAAAATAGAAGTAGAGAGAAGTGCAAACAAAGGGATGGTTTGAAGGGAACCTACCCTTTCCTCATCATCAGGATTTGAAGGGAAGTCCGCAAATTTATCATCATTGCTAGGTGAAACCTGCCCTGAACTCCCAAGGCTTGCACCATTCGACAAACTTGCATCCCAACAATCAGCATGCCCATTGACACAATTGAATTTTGAACTACCAGCATTTTTGTCCTTCTCTGAACTATGTTCATGCTCTGAACTATCAGCATGCTTGTTCTTCTGATTTTCCTGCTGGAACAACAAATAGAAAAAAGCCAACATCAGGCAAGCAAAAAGAATTCATCTGAAGTGCAACGTTTGAGTGTTACAAAAGTGGGGCCCTGTCTGTGATGAGTCAGCAGTCCACAGTGAGGACAAATGAGTTACCTCTTTACCAGATGGTGACCCTTCAAGACCATCATTGTCAAAGTCACCATTTTGTATCAACTCTGCAAGATCCTCCTGTGGATCTGTGAGATTCACAGGTACCTGAGAAAAGAAAACAGATGATGAGGGCAATTGGATTGCCAATACCTAATGGGGTACCTTTGTGATACTCCTGAGCGCTTTGAAAGAGATCTGATGATTGCTAGGGACTCAAAGCCATGAGTACAGTTGAGTTTAAGGTCAAATCATGCCAAACTAAAGCTTGTTGACTGAAGCTTCATACATCACCTTGTTCACCAGGAAAGACTAATCATGTCTGACTGGCATGACATGCAATGCACCTCAAAGAATATGATTCTTATCATCCCGAGATACAACAAAGCAATGTCTTTTAGGAACCTCTAAAATGGAGAGGAGAGCAAAATAAATACTTACAACAGTTCTACTCATCTGCCACCGTGACCGAGTTTGAGTGAGGGCCTCCTCTGTTGATTCTGTGCCTTGACCTGCTTATCATATACCAGAACTTCAATCAAGCCTTGTGACAGTGATGACTATGCGGCAGGTGCTCTTTATGTGCAGAGTAGTACAAACCTAAATACAGAAATCAACATCTACAATAAACTTTGCCAACATTCCTTTTGGAGCAAGAGCCACATGAAAATCTGTGCTGACTCAAAGCATGAACATTCTGACAACTAGAGTACCATCAGAGGAGGGCCCATCTGCTGACAAAGACCCAGTGCACATATTCGGTCGAGGTGGGCGCACTGCCCCCATGATCGCATATAGTACATCCTGCATCAGTGAAAGGTTGAAGAAACCTTGTTAAAACATTGTTTGCTTTAGCATCCCAGCACACAAATCCAACTGCATAGAGGCTTACACAGAGTGAAGAAGCAAAACACAGCAAGCAGAAATCTCCAAGAAACTTAGTAGACAACAGTCATACCTCATCAATATCACTACCTAAATCTAAGCTGTCATCAAAGTAAACATGTTCGGGAATAGTCTCCACAGTCATTGGTTCATCTGGAGGGCGCAGCACATTGTAGAAGAAAATGGTGATGGAGTCATAGTAAAACTGTGGACGGGGAGAGTTGTGATCACCCTCAAACTTGATGATATTCTTATCACCCTGGACCAGCAACAACCAGCACAAGAATGTGAAGTCAGAGAGGCATTGGATGATTATGTAATGAAGAGCTGCTTAGACAATAATCATCATTGCTAACTGCAGAGATGGGACAATTGCCTGTGGTCGCTTGTCATGTTACATGAAAGGATAGCAGGCACCACCACTGAAGGACATTATTAGAACCAGTGATGACTTCTATTGCAACTTTTCTCGGCAGAATGAGGACAGAATTGGTAGCTTACAGCATAAGACTTGTAGATGAGATCTGAGTGATGCGGTTGTATGAAGATGTCCTCTGTCCCATGTCCAATCAGAGCAGGAATGAATGAGTTTGCTGCCATCTGAACAAAAACAACACATTCAATATAAACTGTATCATACAACAACATGCCTGAACTAGAGTAAATATCTGGTTTTGATTGCCAGTTTGCTGCACAAAAGCAATTTAACTTCAGCTAACAACTGAGAAGAATTTTTAGAAGTAAGCAAAGAAGGAATGTGGAAAATCTCCCATGGATGTGACTGAAGAAACAACCTGCACTGAATCAAGATCCATGATATCAAATTGAGCTCTCTTTTGTATCAACTTCCGCATATACTGGACTGCCACCTTTACCTGTTGTTTCCAAAATCCAATGAGTTGATACAAGTGATTAACTAGACTAGACACAGTTCTTGATCCCCAACACCACTGCAGGAAGTCATTAAAGAAAATTCATAAAGTCAATGTAGAGCTCATGAGCCATGTTACAGTTCAACCAATGTTAGTTGCAGGGAACTTCCAAAACCCCTTTTGATTCACCTTCTCCTGTGTGCATGGCATGAACATGACTGGTGAGTTTCAGAGGTGGAATATACCGTGAACTTTGGGAGGCGAATCTTGTAGACATCCACAAGTTCCATCATGAGGTCATTGAGATTTGAAAAAGGGCTGTCCAGTACCATGCCTGCTATGGAAGGGTCTTGAGCTCCATATCTAAGACTGCCACCACCACCAGTTTGACAGAGAGGGCCACACATTTCAAACTTCATCATCTGTGGATCATCGCACACAATGAGCAGCCTGACATAAGAAAACTACAGCACAGAAGTTGCTGACAGCTTTGCATAAACCACTTGGAGCAAAACAGTTCATTTTGGCACACCAAGGACAGCATGAAACTTGCCTGGTAACCGCACCCATGGAACGACCCCATAAGCCAATCCGTGAGATTAGCTTTTGAGTCCGCAGATAATTTACTGCTGCCTGCAAATCATCCATCTTCAGAGACAAAACACACACAAGATCAACTGCTTGCTCTCAAACTAGAAGGAGAAATTGTGCTTGTAAGTTTAAAATGTTACCTACAAAGAAGAAATATTTCTGCAAGATATGGTGAGCAGAATTATCTTGGCAATTTCAATATCTTCATCTCTCACAAGTGAGTCTAGCAAACTCCCAGAGTGACATTCATGATACCCATCAGCTTTAAAAAAAAAAAATACACCTCACAGCAAAATTTTGAGAATGTCATTGTCCAGGCATGTTACATGTAAGAGGTTGGAATGGTACCTCATTCCAACCCAGGCTTACATAGTTGCCATCAGAGAGACCAGAGCCTGAAAAGTCTAGCGTAAACACAGTTATGTTGGAGGGGAGTAAAATGATGGCTGCTTCATTAGCATCTGCACGACAACCACTGCAATCATCCATGCATATGCACAAACAATTAACAAGAATACTCTTCTGCCGTCCATACAAGTCAGGCAGTATTGGCAAGCACATTTGTTGACTGGTTGTGAGAAACAAATCAGTAAGGACAAAAAAATCCAGGATCCAATAAGAATGTTCTCTACTGACTGAAAACTTTACCTGTTGCCATGGCAGTAGATCACACAGGGGAGGGGCAAGTCCTCTGAAATTGTATGTGGCATGTAGTGACTGCATTGCAGTACATGGCCTCTGCCATTGATCACCTGCAATCATGCCACATACCAGCACTGAGCCCTATTAGATGGGTCGGGATAACAGTGGGTTGTTACAGCCTGGACTGTTTGGAGTTCTAGGCTTCTCTCCAGAACTGCTGGGTTCTGCATATTTTCTGGAGGGTGCTTCCCTGAACAAAAGCAAACTTGCTAGTGTGCATAGAAATGAATAAAATCCATCCTCTCGATTTAGAAACTTGCCTGCAGATCCTTGCGCACATATTTTTTCCCCTTCAGCAAAAACTCCTGCTCCAGCAGATCACTCGAAGGACTATAGTTGGCTCTGCAATATCATCACAACCCCATATATTCAATTCAGAAAATGCATCACAATTGCAAACATCCCCATGAATGCAGAGACAGACTCAACAAAAGAAAGTGCCAAGTTATTCCATTTTCAAATCCCCAATATTTGTAGATGATTTGGAAGCTAGATACTGCAGAAGAAGCCAAGAATCCTACTAATATGTTACAAAGGACAACCTGGATTGATTCTCTCAAATCGCATGGAGAAAAGAAAAGCAAGACAAAAAGGGATGCAGTGATCATAGAGATAATAAACGAGAGAATCAATGAGGGAAATGATAGAGGCACTAGGAACAAGAAACAAATCAAGCAATGGTAGAATGTCTTTCAAAAATCAGGGGTGTATCTCCCTCTTCCCTTGGGAGTACTGTTGACTTCATAGACTGGACATTTCTGGGAGTCACAGAGATGGGCATTTCAGAGTGACCCCTAAAACAACTAGGGTTTCCACAACAGGTAACACCTTGCGTGCACATGCCAGGTTCGAATACACCAATCATCCCCTGCAAGATAGCAATAAGTCCTGAGCATGATGAGGCTTGATGAGAGACCCAGATGAACTAGAAGTAACAACACACCTGGGCGGCCGTATCACAAAGTTGACCAACTGCTCCATCATCTTGCTCCAGTAAACCATTCACAAACCCAAAGCCGTCGCTTTTGGCTCCTCTTTCCAGATGATGCTACCTTGAATTGCAAAACATCAATTTTGAATCGCCCCTAGTGAGGTTGTAATGCTCTACTCATACAGTCCATTTCTCCATCTTCTAGTCCATGATATATGAAGCCGATTGATTACAAGGGAGGATCTCCGGGTGGGTAGCAATTAGGAACAATGACAACTTTCCGCCCAACTGGCCCTTGGTACAACAATCTCACGTCACAAACCAACCACAGCCGCACCTTTCCAAGACTAACCTGAAGAGTATCTAAAACTGCGGCGACAGTGGCAGTTGCTCCTTGAGAAAGACCGTACTTTAGAGATGAATTTCTCAGTCTATCTTTGCTGCCCAAATCTTCTAACCCTAGCTCTCCTTTCTGTGAGCTCCTTCTTTTCCTAGGAGTGGGTATCCTTACTTAGCAAGACGTGCAGGGGGAGAGCCACAGCATCAAAGGCTTCTGTTGTAAAGCTCACATGTTCTCTCTCCTGTGTATTTTTTCCTCTTACCCCCCCCCCCCTTTGGTTTACCGCTCCTTCACCGCACCAACTTTCTAAACTTCCTGGATTTTGAAGAGCACGCATCTGTGGAAGAAGAAGAAGCAGCAGCAGAAGCAGAAGAGTGAAAGAAACGAAACCTCACATTCCCACGCCACACAAGAAGACGCCCAAAACCCGCAAACGCAATACTAATGCGATCCATTAGGGTTTACATTCTCCGCTTACCTCCGATCCTCCACCTTCCATCTCCTATCAAAAGAAAATGTATTTCCCGGGCCTTTCAATAATACCCAGATTCGAAATCCCTCTTTTTTCCAGAAACCAGCCTATCACACTAGAGAAGAAGAATAAGAAGCGCAGGCGCAAACACTTGTAGTCGCATAGAGCTGCTGTCGACATCCCCTTTTTCTCATTTCTTTTTTTGGAGTTGCGGGAACCTCCCGCCTCCGCCTCTGAACCGTTTTGGGTCGTTTCCGTTCTTGTCGCAGAAGCAAGAATGGCAGGAAAGATGCTCTGAGAGGCAAAGCTCTCTGCGGACGTCGTGGAGTGTGCAGAACACGAAACCTTGAAGACGACAGAAGCAAACCCACCCACGGAGCAATAGCAAACGTTGGAATGCGCGAAAAACAAAAGGACAAAAAAGCAGCAGCGGAGCTGCAGAAGCGAGAGCAGGGGGTAGCATTTTTTTTCTGGCTAAATTTACGATTTGGCTAAAAGAAATTTCAAAATGGCTTGAAATATGTGATTTTTTTTCGGTTATATTGTCGCCACATTTCTATTGTTTCTAAAAAGTACTCGCCAAAAATAGTCCTCCTAGTTTCTAGCAAGTAGCCAAGAATGAGAAGGAATCTAAAATTCTTTTACTTTCATATCCTGTTTATAACCAAATTTGGCTAAACTTTATTATGGATAATCGCCAGTTCAGCTACATCACAAATATGGGGAAAAAAACACCCCCAGGGCATGATGGGTGTTCGTTCCCGACCGGTCATGACCGGTCAATACTTCCCGGGATTTCCAGTCACATTCGCCGCACAAAAAGGAAGGAAGGAAAAGTTAAATCCGGTTTCATCATTTACCTCACGCGAGAATAACCGCGCTTACTTACTCTTACCACCTTCATATATTTACTGAACACCGACATGCTTGCCAAAAGATTGACAGGTGAAAACAAAAGGAAGGGGAAAAACCCTTCCCCCCCCCCCAAAGTAAAATAAAATGAGGTTTTTCTTTTTCTTTTTTCTTTTTTTTCCTCCTCGCTTCCAGGGTTTTATTTTTTCAAATTCCTCGAGTAGGTCCTGGTAAGGATCCTTGGCATTAATTAGCATTAAATGGCGACAGTCCTAGTTGAGCTGTAGCATTATTACCAAAATGCTGCTACAAGTGGCAACCTCGGAAGTGCCTAGGTCTCAATGTGGCTAATTTAGTTATTTTCATTTCAAAAATTGGCGAAATAAATCCCTGAAAATATCAAAATTTTCATGTTTGTTCCGTTTTCTGAATTTCTTTTTGCCAACTTGCGAAATTTCGCTAGGAAAAA
>Ga0116230_10002946_pt1 | contig 16448 bp, 15 predicted proteins | sample S1TSphfallax_3_FD_88678 | JGI IMG/M metagenome (GOLD analysis project Ga0116230, IMG submission 88678) | Host-associated microbial communities from peat moss isolated from Minnesota, USA - S1T2_Fd - Sphagnum fallax MG | ecosystem: Host-associated > Plants > Peat moss > Unclassified | place...
AGTTACTCTCCTCGCCAGCTAACAGTAGCAGCGTTCTTTTCCTGAAGTGGTCTTAGTTGCCTCAAACCCTAACTTTGAAACTCGCTTGACGTTGAAAAGTGGGAGTAGGGTTTAAGAAAGAAAGATGGAGGCCAGGGTTTAGTGGGCGTTTCCCATGGCGAACAATATGCACTCACTGCTCGGAAGACCAGATTGGAGGGAAAGGTTTATGGGAAGCAAGGGTTTGCCAAACCCTAAAAGTAGATACTTACTCCTCTCTGATCTCTTCTCGCACGATAGTGTATCCTTAGCGAGGTAATGCCTTCATTGACAACTCGATTTGTTGTTTTGCGAGGAGATGCCATTGTGGATCATATTATGCGTTCTTTGGTATCCGAATTGTCGATCCGTGAACAAGATTGATGCAAGGGCTTAAGAGTGTTCAAAGCTTTGATATCATCTCCTATTGGCGACTTGGGTCTTCATCAGCTCCCAACAGTGGGAGTAGATAAGTATATAATTCTCCACCTTGAATTCCAGGCAAAATGATTATACAATTATTCGAGTCCTGAGTTTCAATCTGGGAAGCAAAGGGATGACTCAGTCATGTTGTTGGCTAGCACTTCCGAGAGTCAATGTGTCTAGAGACTCACCAACAGACGAAATAGCATGGGGTTCAGTACTTCCTTTTCTTTCAGTAACAAGGGAGCAATAACATCTCAACTGCAATCACGATGATGATAATGTGAAATTGCAATCAAAGGGCAAAGACTCAGCAAATGCAATAGACAGTGACATTGCCATCATTGCAAGATATGCTCTCCAAGTTGCTGCAAAGTAACCAAAGTCAGCAAAGTGAACTGTTATATCTGCACAATCACATTATGTCAGGGCTTCTCCAAATGGGCTTCACAGTATCCTGCCATGGACCAAGTCCCAAGCCACTCATGTGCAGCTCATTTGCTCCCCAACATGAAAACTGCCATGTATTTTTCATAATTCCATGTAGTAGATGGCCCTCCCAAGCTTTCTGCTTCTTGCTTATGAGGCAATTGATTTACAGATACATTAACTGTTCCTGTCTCTAGTACCCAAGACTCTTCAAAATAGGCAGGCATAAAGCTGAAAACTATGTTCTGGAGTGGGTTCTCCAAGAATATGTCAACAATTCAAGAAACGTTAACATAGCAAGTTTCAAATTGCAACAAATGGAATTAGATTTCTGAAGTAGAGAGCTCCTATTTGAGCTGAGGTCATTGTCATGGCAGATCACTGGCAGTTAGACTAAGATTGTCTTGTGTCCATGGAACTGAATTGAAATAGATGTAATAGCAGAACCCACCTGAAAAGCATGAAAAGCATGATGGATATGCACAACAAAATACACACCCTGGTTGATCACAAGTTCAGACATGCCCTCCTCCCTTCAAAAACTGAACCCAAAGAATTCTCAGTACAAGCTCTCAGAGGCCAAGTTAGGTGCCCTTGCAGCTGCCACAAAGCCCAGCATGGGCACCTCTTCTACAGCAGTGCCACAATAGCCAAAAGCCTATGGAACTAACAGCTGCACAGCTACTCATCTGAAGATACACTTCTGGACTAGGATGGCCTGCTCCAAGGAGCTGAAGTTTGCACTTAGTAAGCAAATTTTCAAGTTCCACATGTTCAACAAACCTTCTAAGCATGCTTATAGTTATCCATTGTGATGCACATTACATGAGCATTTTGTGAATAAAGATAAACAACATGAAACTTACATAATTGTGGAGAAATGTGTTTCGGACAACCATGTGAACCATGTGCATATGACGACTCTATGTGAATAATGTACAATATTAGACCTAATGCATATCCTTAGTGTGTATACTTCTATTGGGTCATTGTGACCTATGTATCACAAATTCTGGACATCTATGTAGGATTTAGATATAATTTCAGCACAAACTAAGAATCAATTATGGATGAAAGATGAAAACTTAATAATACTCTTTAAGTTGGTTTTTCTCAATCAATTTTCTTTTGCATGGTACCATCTTTCATGATTTTGTTTTGAAATTGTTTAAAAAGACACATCCATTAAACATAATGCAGTATTAAAGTCATATGTAAAGTTATATTTTTAGGCCATAATTTGACTTGCTAATCTTGTTTCATCCCCAATTTGAATGTCACTAGAAAATAGGTGAAATTGGGTATCATAACATTGTCAAAATGAGTATCAATTCAAAATATTTTGCAAGATTTTATTCTGATAAGGTCTGATTTAATCAAAAATATGAATAGCAATGAAGGTGCAAGTGAGGTCAATCCAAAACTAGGGGTGAAACTCCCCCAAGGACCAATTTAAGTCATGAGAAAACTAATTTGATTTCATGTTTTTTTTTTCCTACATACTGCTTTCATCTTGGCATCTTGTTTCATCCCCAATTTCAATGAAATTGGGGCCTAGTAGCCCTAATTCAATGTACTTTATGGATTTTTTAAATGAGCCTCTCATTTTCTTCAATTTTAACACCATAAGTTTGGATATTGTGCATGATTGTGCTAGCAATTGCAATTTCTGTAATTGAAAATTGATATTTTTATAATAGGCTACCAATGGAAAAGGCTTTGAAATACAATTGATTATAAATTCAAGATAAGATATCTAAAGTTTGAAGTTTAAATTATTGTTTGTTCAATCCTTTAATTTTGTTGATGACCTCTAGTTTTGATTTTATTTTGATTTTAGATTTCAAAGAACCTTTGGTTTCTTTAAATTATAATTTAGAAAAAAAAAGAAACTTGAAAAAGAAACCCCATATTTTTTGGTTTTTGAAAATTGGTGAAAGTGCATTAAGGTGTAGTACCATCTGACATATGTGGAATCCAAACCAAGGCTAAAAATGGCCAAAATAACAGAATAAATACATTGTAGCAAGATACATTGTTTTGCATGTCATACATGACAAGGCTAAACAAGTGTTTTTTTTGTTTTTGGACTTTGCCAATAATAAATGATTGTATCAAAACTTCACATTTGGAAAAAAAAAAGTTAATTAATTTAAATGAATAATGCATATTGCATTGTATATATCTCAATATTATAGTCATCAATGTTTTTCAAAATTGTTTTCACTTCTATCAATGGCATCACATGGCTTTCCATGTCAAAAAAAATCATTCAACTAGGCATTTTAATAAGTATGTTGAATCCATAATCATATAATATTGACTATGATGCAATCTTTTGATACTTTAAAAGTTCAATATGTTATGGCAACTCAAAATCCATTCATGAAATTCATATGATCTAATCATTTCATATATAAAATATTTGAGCTCCGTATTGTTGTGCGCTACTAGTGATGATCAACTATTTTTATTTTTTCTTATGTTTTCATATATTTATGTCAATGTCAAATTTAGTTTAAACTAATATACATTTCATTGACATGAAAAGACACATGTTAACTAATTTATTTTATCCATGTTGGTGGATAAGAAAAAAGATTGATGTAGTTATAAAATGGAAATAGTTATAAAGGAAATAGTTATGAAGTGGTTAGGCTTGAAAATGAGGTAGTTATTTCTAAATTGTTGTTGGAATGGTCTAGGGACGACCATACAATTGGAATGGTCATGTAGAAGTGACATACAAAATGTTTTGCAAAAAACCCCATATAACTAGTTCCTATGTTGTTGGAATTTTTTTTGGATTTTTTTTCACATCTTATTAATTTTGTTTTTGTCCCATGGCCAATAATCAAGTTATGACAAGTTTATGTAATCATTGTCACGGGCATGAAAACAACCAAGTTTACATGATTTCTTAAAGCAATACTAGAATAAGGGCATGCTTAACTCCAAATCCAAATCACGAAAAAAAAAAAAAAAACACGAAATTTGTAAGAAAAGAATCCAATAATATTTTATTGCAAAAATGAAACAAGGCAAAAAAAAAATTGTGACAAGAAAATTTTAAACTAATGTTAAACAAATTAAAAATAATCAAAAAATTTACTTTTATTTATACCTATTGGGCACCTAGCTCAAAAAAATTCAACTTCTAACCTACATGTGGCCCATGGTCACCCATGCAATGTGCCTAGTGCGCCCATGTGTACCCATGTGTAAAATATGAGTGTTTAACTAAAAATGAATTAAAATTCAATTAATAACGAGTTAAAAGTTAATTAAGAATTAATTGAAAATGAATTAGGAGTTGATTGGAAATGAAGTAGGAGTTAACTAGAAGTGGACTAAAAATAACTAAGAGTTAATTAGAAATGAACTAAGAATTAATTAAAAAAGAACTAGGACTTAATTAATAGTGAATTAATAGTTAAATAAAAATGAATCATAAGTTAATTGGAAGTGAATTGAAAATGAATGAGGAAATAACTGAAAGTGAATTAGAGCTGAACTAAAGCTTAATTAGTAGTTTACATAGAGTGAACTAAAATTAAACTAGGAATTAAATACAAGTCCATTATAAGTTATGAATGAACTCCATGGCATTGGCATACATGATAATCACCCATAATGTGTTTTCATGAATATGAAAAAACATGACAAAAACAATGGTTCAAGGTAGTTTTTAAACCTAGTTCTTTAAATTTTTTAAAATATCAATTAATGATCAAAAACATTTTTATGTTTTTTGAAACTAAATTAGTCAAGGGTTTTTTTTTAAAAAAAATTTAAATAACTAAATGTCCATATAACCTACCCTTACATGTTGGTTCTTTCTTAAATAATAGAAATCGACCCAACCATTGGTTTAAACTACTACAAAATAACCTCCTTAGGCAATTGAACCCCAACCTAAAGAATTTCACCCATCCACAATAAAAAGGGAATCCTACACCCCACGCAATAGCTTGAAGGAACAATTGATGCAATAAAAAGTGTCCCTATATGCCAAGTGATTTCACTGGATTTTGAATGAATTCACTGGTTGTAATGAATGAAGAAACAATGAATTCATTGGTCTAATGAACAGGGGACTAGTGAATTGCACCCACATTTTGTAGTATTTAATACAACATAATGGGTCCAAAATTAATGTTGGTCAATTTTACATTTATGGCTAGGTTTGGGTATAAAAATTTATCCCAATGGGTTTACATGAATTTGAAACTAGCCAAAATTGAACCTAATGAATCTACACGAACTTGGCCCAACTTTAAAATAGGATTTCAACCTAGTCAAAAGGTAAACCCAATAGGTTGTTAAGGGTTTTATAAATTGTTCAAGTCACAAGGTTAGATAGGTAGGGGCTAAGGTCCTAGGTTGAAATAAGGTTTAGGATTTTTAAAATCTAGCTTTTAGGGTCCTATCTCTTTCCCTCATGATTCAATATATAAAGGCACCTCCAATGGCACATTAAAATTACCTTTACACAAATATGTTATGATATTCCTTTATATTGTTCCATGTGTTGGATATAGGCCCAAATAGGGGTTATGTGGGTAGAAACCATTGTTGGTTAAATGTCCCTTATTTTGTTCCCTATTGTTGTTATTGAGAATATGACAAAAACAATTTTGGGAACTTTGGGAACCCATTGGGAAATTAAAAGAACACCATGGGAACCTTTTAATGCATTTTTAAATTATTTTTGGATTTTACAAATTCAAAAATACAAACAAGGAATTTTAATAGTTCAAACATTGCATATTTCAATTTTAATTATGATTTGGTGCCTACCATGTTGTTAACAACACTAAAAAGAGGTTCACTGATAGTCTTCATACAAAATTTCAAAATAACCTATCATTAATGGACAATTCAAAACATTTTTCATCATTAGAAACTTATTTTTTGGAAACCCTAAAAAATAGTGTAAAGGATTACATTCATTCCTAGTATTATTAAATCTTTTGTGTTGTTCATGTAGGTCAAATATGCAACTACATTAGTGTCATCTTGAAATAAAAATGTGGCCAACATTGTTTTCTCCTTTTCCAAGGCCACAAACAATGTCGTGTAATTTATCAACAACAATCCAAACAAATTGGAAACAAAACTCAATATTAAAAAATGAAAACACATGAAATAAATCTTTCTAAAGTTATAAGATGAAACATAAAAATAAATGAAATGATTTTTTCAAAGTGATTAAATTCAAAGCGTGTACCTAAAGGAGGTTGAGTATTTTGAACATCCCCCTTGTCATTATTCATATATTGCAAGAACTATAAATAATTTCATGAAAACGAATTCAAATGAAGTTTGGAATACTTGACCATGATGTCATAATGGGCTCAAATTGTGTTTGCTAGTGGCAATCCAACTAAGGTTGGCCGGCCACAAACAAGATGTTAGGTTCGAGCATTGTACCTTATTCTTTGACAACATATCTCCCCTAAAGGACTCAATGAAAAGACTATTTGACTTTGGATTTTGAAACATCTTGTTGGGTTCATGGTCAATGGGCAACATTTGATCTTCCTTCTCATAAGGTAACCCACAACAAGCATAATATACATGTTTCAATCCTTCAGATAATAAAATGACTCAATTGTAATTTTGCCAAAAGTAATACACATTGTTCATTTCCTCAAATGAACACAAATTGGTCCACAAAATTTTTAACATCAACAAAGAAAGAATTTCAAACACATCCTTAAGTTTCATACAAGACCAAATTGCAACATAGAATTTTTTAAGTGTTATAAAATGAAAATGTTCCACTCTAATTTTTGCTTTCACATTACTCTTGTCAATATTTCCTTCAAACATTCAAGCATTTATTTCCAACTTTAGATTATCATGGTCAATGCCATATAATATCTATTATTTTTAACACTAAAACTGCTCTACCACATATTCAACTCCAATTTCTAGCTCCTACAACAACAACTTGCAAATGTTGCAATAACATCTTTTACATCACTACCATGCAACTATCAATTATTAGTGTACATCCCATTTGCTTGAAGATAACATACCAAACAACAACTCATGCAACACCTTAGAATATGTGAAACCAAAATTTCAAATGCAACAAAAACAACCTTACACATTCAACAACAAATAATGATGGCGAAAGATTGCAGATTAAAAACAAGAAGAAAAAAAATGTTCTTTCAAAACTTCACAAACACACCTCCATTTTCTCATTGAATTGACATCTCATTTGCTTGAAGATAACATACCAAACAACAACCCATAGCACCCTAAAATATGTGAAACCCATATTTCAAATGTAACAAAAACAAACCTTTTTTTAGCTTCAATATCTTATTCTTGTTATTTTGTAGTAATCTTTTCCAACTTGGCACAATTTATTCTTTATGTTTTTGTTCTTCATTTGAAACCAGAACAATCAAACTACCATTTCATTAGGTGCTCAAATGTAAATGCTCAAATTGCATAACATTTGAGCATGTGAGAATTTCAAAAGCCTCCACCAGTAGCTAAGAAGGTGTCATATTGTCCCTTCATCAATGACAAACTACAATGATTGCCTATTCACTTCATTAGCATCTTTAGTTTCTATTGCAATTCTACAAGCAACATGAAACAACAACATAAACAAAAAAAAAAAACTCATAAGCCAAGTATACAAGGTGTGAAAACCATCATCACTTTCACCATGAAAAGGAATGACAAAACCATTATGCAACCACAGTTTAAGGTACTTCCATCTTCCAATAAAAATGAAAACTTAAAAAATGTTTTGGTTTTGTTTTTTTGTTCCACCAATGAAAATGGCATGTTGTGAAGAAAAAGGTGGGGAGAGGCGTGGGGGGAACTTGGGAGGAAACACCCATCTAATTAAACAAAAGGATGAATAAATACCTTAAAAAGATGAAAACACCCCCCCCCCCCCCCCAACAACAATTATAGGTTGCTAGCAATTAACAAATTATTTGGAAGTTATTGAACTATTTTCTTAAGATTCAAAATATCCTAGCCTACAGTTAGTTTCCACATTGACAAAACCAATAATTTGTCTTCTCAAAAAATTGATTTATTTATCAAATTTGAAATTGTTGAATTTTCCATGATCAATTATGGCATGCATTTATACAAAATATAATATGCATGGAGACATATGTATATTGAAATAAGGTTCAAGTTCATGTAATAACAAAATTATATCATCCCCATGCAAGAAAATTTCAAATGGAGCAAATCTCATGTATAATATTTTAAAGTTTCCTTCCATTATTTTATTGTAGGAAAAACAAATTGTGGGATCAAAAATAAATTAACAGGGGGTTGTGCAAAAGCCCAAACAATTGGCTCTCATTGATAGTGGGAAATTTAATTAATTGCATTTTCAAAAAGTGCAAGGATAAAAACATCACTACGGGTAGTAAAACATGGTGAATCCACCATTAAATCTTAACTCTACAATCACCAATGTATGACTACTTCTTTGGTCTTCACGTCACACGTGGTCCAAATAAAAAATTGATATTTAATAATATGATTATTGTTCCACATGTCATTTTTCAGAATTCCACATGTGCAAAATATGTGTCGTTAATTGGCACACTTAATGAATTATATTACTAGAATGACACACAAAATGACTATTAAATGATTGGATTTTTTGACTATTTTTTCACACCCAACAATCATATATAGACACATGGTATATTTACATGTAACAACATGTGGACCTATTCATTGCCACCATCTATAAAAACATGAAATGGAGTTGTAGTCATATTGAAATCATCATAAAGAATGACACATGTCAACCAATAGTCATATTGTTGTCAAATTTTAAACGCCATGCAAGTAATACATGGCATATTGGGTGTGGGACTATCCTTTATGAATGTAAGATGATATTTGCCACGTAATGTCCAAAATGACTATATGTCCTTTTCGACTCATCCATAATGACCCCATGGAATATAATCATATGTGTCTTCTATAATTGAAAATTGGGTTGTAAAATTTGGGGCTTTTTCTAGTGTTATTAAAGTCAAAGGGACCCATTGCAAGGGGGACAAGGATGTGGAGGAATTGGCCAAAGAATGTGAAAAAAAGAAATCATAGGCCATTAGAAAAGGTGCAAGCTAATTATGAGATACAAGTCAACAAGTCATGTAGGCATATTGAGTTTGAAATTGGTGATCTAGTGTGGTTGAACATTTAGAACTTCAAGATGTTCAAGACTATAGCAAGTCGATTCATATCAAAATAAGCAAGCCCTTATAAGGTCTTGCATAAACCACATCTAGACATTTGTATCTTGTTGTTGCCAACAACTTTGGTGGCTTATTTTACATTCCATGTTTCATAGTTAACACCTTTTAATGAGAATAAAAAGAAGGATAGGAAACATGCTTACCACTCGGATTCAACTTCATTGAACATAAATTTATGGAAGTGGATTGCATCAAGGTTGTAAGGCACACCAAACACATTGGCAAATAATGCATGGTGAAATGGAAACGATGCCATCTAAAGGAATCACACCACTTGGATCATTTATTTAAAATAGTGGGTGAGTTCAAATGGGGACATAAACACAAAATGGAAAAAGGGAAAACTCATAATTAAAGTCAAAGTCTTAACATAAAGTTGTTGATGAAAACATCAACTTCCAAAAATAAAGTGAAAGTTGAAACTCCCCAAGGTGTTTTATGCATAATTAGTAGGTAGGACATACATTTTCAAACTTAACATAAGAAAAAAAAATTGCATAAATTTGAAGGTTGAAATGTATGAAGGGCCAGTTCGTGGATGAAGTAAGTGGAAGGTTGAAATGAAACAATGGCAACCAATGGAAATGAGGAATTAAACTTGTAAATGATACTTTGAATGGGCTCAATCATGCAAGATCAAGGCAATGCTGCACATGCATTAAATGACATATTTTCAAACAAAAAGATAAGTTTGTGGATGGTAAGTTTTTTGTGCATAGCATTGCGAACTATGTTTTAGAAAGGTAAAGGAGGTTTGGGTTGGTTAAAGTCAATTTGGAACTATTTATTAACACATTTAATAACCTAACCTTAGTGTGATGGCTAGTATCATCAAGAGAACAAGCTTAAACATGAAATTAAAACCCCACAAGCAATTGTGGGAGCTTAAATGAAAGGGGTGAATAACACTCGGGAATGACATCAAATGGGTGTTAAATCATGAGAAAAGTCGATGCAAATGAACACAAAATATGTCTAAGGTTCCTTTTGTGTTTGAAGATAACATATTTAAAATAAATTAACTTCAAATTAATTAGTTAGTCTAGGGAAAGATGTGTGGTGAGGGGTTACAAGACATAGACTCATCATGACATTGCAACATGTCAAAAACATTTACAAGGATGTAAAACCTTTTAAAGGTGGGGGTGAATGAAATGCCCTTTCGTTTGGGTTAGCCCAAGTAGGATGGGCTTTGTGCCATGACCACCATGGTGGCATGATAGGCTTAAACCAAAATGGGGGTTGTGGGGTTCAATTCCCCAAGTCTCCAAATACAACTTGGGCCCATGTGTTCACGAGGCCAAGGCAAATAAGTGAAAGCTAAGGCAATGGGACAACTCGAGTTGAACCTAAGGTGTTGCCCCACTAAAAGCTTCAAACAATTGACTAAAGGTTGTCTAGGGTCGACACTTGGTGTTGCCATACTAAAACTTTTGGGACAATTGGAGGTTGTCCAATGGCAACACTTGGGTGTTTTACAATAAAATTTTTCAAGGCAATCATGAGGGTTGCCCTGATACAACATTTGGTGTCGTTCCAAGTTAACTTTTCCTGATGGGGCAACCTAAATGTTGGTCCCTAAAAAGAATTCTTGGAATGAATTCTTGGAATGAGAAGGCATTCTTGAAACAACTCCACGTTAGACTAAATTGTAGTTTTGTTAATGAGTCTAAGGTGTTAGTTGGGTTCGTTTCAGATGGTTTCAGCCTTGGACTAACCAATCATGTTGAAAGATGCACAAATAACTAGTAGTTTGGAGGTTGAGTGATGTGAAGGGTTCAACAGAGTGCATGAAATATGAAGATGAATACAAAGAGGCATTGCACAATGCATCTCATGATGTTTAAGGTGTTGTAAAAAATTATATGTTTGAAATGTTAGAGAGTGAGAGAGGGCATGAAAAATGGCATATATGATTACAATGTGAGTTTTTTTTTTGTTTTGGATTTGGTTGATTCATTTGGTTGCAAATTTGCAACCATTGTTGTGTTGTTCATCATAATGCTCAAAGGGCTCACATGTTCACCTACTTGCCTACCTTATTTAGACTCTCATATTAAGAAAGGAGCATTGTTTGCACCATGATGTTGCTATTGTGTGTGTTTTGTGAGAAAGATTTAGTTGAAAATTGGTTGGGAAGTGGAGGAGAGCAGTTAAAAAAACTAGTGTTGATGTTTTGTTTTTCATGGGTTTCTTTTCAAGTTTGAGGCATAAAGAGTGGTCAGTTGTTCATTGATTTGTTTCATTCCCCTTGTTCTGATCCAAAAACAGGAAGTGGCAGATTGTCTGTTACATTGCATGTTGAAGAAGAAAGGAAACTCCTTTTTTTCCTCCCAGGGCTCCAATTCTACTCCCCAAATTCCAAATTGACCCTTAGTTGGGGTGACTTAAGGATAATCACTAATTAGGCATGAAATGATACATAGGGATCGAATGGGGATTAACAAGGCATAACTTTATGGATATCTTTATTGTTGAGCATAATACTTCATGAGAATATTTCAATATACATGTTGAAAGATTTTTTCTGCTAGTGGACAGTCAATTTGAACTTTTCTTTCCAATCAGCAATCTCCTTATATTTCAAAGATTTCTTTATCCTTTGAGCACATCATGTGCAACCTGTTAGAAAAAAGACAACAAATCTCTTAAAGCTTCAGGAAAACGAGAGAATAATTGACAGTGGAAAGGGGTAGGATACATAGCCTACTACAAAAAGGAACCAAAAAATAATTTAAAAAGATAATGATAAGGGAGTGCTTTACAAGAGAAGTGGAGCCCTCAAGACAAGACCCTTTCATTTTTTGAGGTTCCCAGCACTGGGGTTATCACCATCGTGCCTAGGCACCTCATAACATGGAAGGGCCTCTAGGATGCCTAAATTAAGGTCCCCATAAGTTTGAGCACCAGAATGGGCACAGTTCTCTAGTAGGTAAAGTGTCTGACGCAATAAAGAACTGGCCGGTTCATGCTTAGAGCATCTCCAGCGGTGCTCAGTATATGCTCCTACATAGTAAAATTGGATGAAGACAAGTCAAGATATGCCGGCTTGGCTCGGGAAAATTGTTTTGGCTCAGCATAATTGCCGGTGTCTGAGTAAAGGAGCAGCAACGTTGTGCACCTGCACAAAAGAGTGTAACAAATATGATCTGACTGCTGCTCAGTATTTCTCATCGGCTTATCATAATGATTGGAACAGGTGATTTGCTATTAGTAGTCCCCCACCTATCTGCTATCCCAGTTTCAGTATTATACGTGGGGTTATACGTTAAGGAGCTTCCATTGAAGCTTAGAAAATCAAATACCTGACATACTGGAGAAGGAGCCGTTGGATTTTGCCAGATGCACGCTCACTGGCCTCACTCGCCTAATGAGGTTGCACCTGACGCTACTCCAAGAGGCCATAGCCAGCGGATGGGGACCGTTCCACCTAGGGACGCACCTGCTCGCGCGGTAGGGTGAGCTGCGGTTCCATTAAGACCGATTTCATATTTTTATAGGAACTTCCATTACTACCTAATGGAACCGCAGCTCACCCTCTATCGCTCTCAGGTGCATTCCTAGGTGCAGTTTTTCAAGATTTTTGTGAAAAGAAATGGTCCTAACCTAATTTGCAAGATTTCGAAGAAGAATTTAAAAAATCGCCAGATTTCTACAACAGGTTGCAGTAGGTAGCCAAAATAAAAATTTCTTTAATGTTTCTACTTCTTATGGATGATAGCAACTTGACATCACAAAATTGAGAAAAAAAAAAACCCCTGGAAAGAACCATTGCAGAATATGGGCCATCAGTGACCCGATTGTTTGAGCCCTCAATTCTTCTTCTTCTTCTTCTTTATTGGGGTAGGAACGATGGTGGATGATAACCAGGCTGGCTGATGACGGACACCCCCTTGTAGGCTGGATGGAGGGCGGATGAAATCCAATGCTCCAAGCACTATAGCTCGATGAACGAGGAGCTTTATTGTACGCGATCACCGAGCGAGAGAACACGGCAATCGATGTAGCCCGGAAGCGTCTCAAGGGGAAAAATAGCGTCGTCATTGCGCTGGCTGCCATTCTTTGGCCTTCTTTTTCGCGCGCCTTCTCTTGCCGCGCAGCAACTGCGGCACACATCGCCGCCCCTCTTCCTCCCGTCTTTCCTTCTCTCCTTCTCTCTGCTGCTTCTGTCTGGTAGGTATTCAAACTGTTGTTGCTCAATCTCCCCACATCTACTGGATAAGCTCCTGTGCCTCTTTTCATCGCGTTCTACTCTTCCTCCCTTTTATCTCTTACAATCTTTCGAGAGGGGTTCAGAAATTGCAAGAGCCTCGATTTTTTAATTTAATTGTTGCTATTATTATTTTTATTTTTTTGGCTTCATGGGGTTTTTTCTTTGTACCGGCTAGCTGACTTTCCTTCTTAGGTTTTGTTAAATTTTGGAAACCCTAGTTCTGATGAGCTTTGACAGGTTTGTGGGGGGTGGGACTTTCAGAGACTCGTCTCATCATCTCTTTTCATTGATGTCGCCTGCGCATCTGGTTTTACTTTTTCTTTCTTCTCTTCCCTTTGCGTCCTCTGAGATCTTGGAGATAGCTCCCAAGTTTTCGTCGTTTTCCCCCCAAGCTCGATAGCTTTTCCTGGTGTTTTTCGGTTGCTGCAAAGGGAGGGCTTGAAAGGGGGAAGATGAATGGGGCGAGTACATCGGAGACGGGAGGGCCCGTATCGATTTTGAAGAAGGAGTCGAGGAGGCCCAAGTACACCAAGTTTACGCAACAGGAGCTGCCAGCGTGCAAGCCGTTGTTGACGCCGGGGTGGGTGATCGCAATCTTCTTGACGGTAGGGGTCATCTTTGTACCAATCGGAGTTGTCACCCTGTTGGCGTCCAACAGTGTGGTGCAAATTGTGCAGCGATATGATGATACTTGCTTGCCAGCTAATCTCACCACGAAGGATGCGCAAGTTAGCTACATCCAAAACCCTAGCACGGCTAAGAAATTCACTGTCATTCTCAATGTCGTGAAATACATGAAAAGTCCTGTGTATGTGTACTACGAGTTGGACAATTTCTACCAGAATCATCGAAGGTATGTGAAGAGCAGGAATGATCAACAACTCCGAGGACAAAACGTGACAGATCTATCTGCCTGCAAACCTGAAGACCGTGTGAATGGGCTTCCAATTACCCCCTGTGGCTTGATTGCATGGAGTTTGTTCAATGATACTTATGCATTTAGCATTGCAGCCCAGAATCTCACTGTGAACAAAACTGGAATTGCATGGAAAAGTGATGTTGACAAAAAGTTTGGTAGTTCTGTGTTTCCACAGAATTTTCCCAACAACAATGGAAGTGCAGGGGCTGGACTGATTGGAGGTGCAGCACTGGATACCAACGTGTCTTTAGACATGGATGAGGATCTCATAGTGTGGATGCGGACAGCAGCCTTGCCCACTTTTCGCAAACTCTGGGGGAGAATTGAACAAGAGTTTCAGCCTGGTACCAACATTTCTGTGACAGTTCAAAACCAGTATAACACCTACAGCTTTGGAGGGAAGAAGAAACTGATATTATCTACAACAAGCTGGTTGGGTGGCAAGAATGTGTTTTTGGGCACGGCATATCTTACTATGGGTCTCATCTGCATTTTTCTGGCTTTTGTCTTCTTTGTCATCCATCTTAGAAATCCAAGACCCCTTGGCGACCCATCTTATCTCTCTTGGAACAGGAAGAATAACACTGGTGAATATCTGCGGACTTGATATTTGTTTGGCACCTTCAAATTTCATTGCCTTCAGGCTTGGATCTTCAGTCACAAGCTCATGTGTGACAAAACTCCAAAGCACAGGCATTTACTGCAGGTAAATGACATTGAATTTTTACACAGCCAGTTCAGTCAGCAAGTTTTGGCTTAATACTTTTGATAAGCTGCTCCTTGTTAGTTAGGAAGGTGAAATGGATGATCTAACATGCTCCAGCAGTACTTCCAGTTTTTCCAGGCAAATTGGAAGTTGCAGAAGAAATATGTATGGAAATTGAGACTGTCCTAGATTTCTTCTTCTGTTATGTTCCCCCTGTGGTGAGGGCAAGATGGAGCTTGTTTCACAATATTGGCCAATTGAAAGAGTCACAAAGCCAATAAGTTGCTGACGGGGTGTACATTGTTGGTCTGCTGCATTGTGATCAATTTTGGGTTGAAATGGTCTCCTGACATGACAGTGCTGTATGGGGAGGTAAAATGTGCATTAAAGCCTTCAAACATGATTGTGACCCTGCATACACTTCTTGCCCTGAAGGGCTTTTCTCTACTCTGACAGTGACCAATCTGTGGAACTTAAAGAAAAAAAATTCTTGCAGAACTGTGTACAATGTGTGTCCTTTTTATTTGGTACTATTGCAGAAAGACACTGCACATCTGCATGTTTTCTTTTCAAATTTTATTTTGATGGTGTTGCTTCCTGTCTGTTTTCTGCATAGGTGTGGCAATATCTGCACACACAGCACTGAATTTGACTTCATACATTGTCTAACAAGCTGGCATCCTGCTCTCTTGCATTGAAGGGAAACAAAACGGGATGAGCATCAGTGACTCTACCGTGGATGGTGGGTGTTTGTTACTGGCCTGCTTGTATGTTGTTCCTCTTTTTGAGTTTGAATGCTACTGTTGAAATGAAGTTTGCAGTCAGAAAATCCCCATTTATTGGCTTGGAAGTAGATTACAAACTCTGTTTGCTGGCTCTTACCCAGCTCTATATATGCCAGGCCATCCTTAAAGAGAGGTTATATCAATAGTAAATTGTTAGCTTCAGAGTAAAGGCTATTTCCTTGTGAATTGAATCCCAATGGAAGATTTGCATATGCTTGGGTGCAGGCATCCTGATAGTTCCTAGACTTCTGCTGGACACTATGCCAGTAAGCAACAATTGAGGGTGTACCAGAAAAGGTAGCTGTTTATTCCAACATTGTATTCTTGCACCTCTACAAAGGCCAGGAGCAAATCATTGTGGCATGCAATAAAAAGGAACTTCTGTCATTTCTGCTTGGTCCCTTGTTTTTTCTTCAAAGGGATGGCAGACCAACCAGGAGGTTTTGCCTCAGGCACCAAATATTGAGTCAAATACCATGCTGCTGTTTCACAACCCTTTGCAATCAATGAAAATTTTGGTTATGAACATTCTCTACAATTTGTGTGAGATCATCTCTCATAGCAATAACCTTTGGTTCCCACCCTAACATATCATTTTTCCTTCAAGATGTCAGGCTTTTGCAGTGTGGAGCTTCTCCTGTTTTGACACCTACCATTGCAATAACTGGTTTTGGGATGACTGGTCATCTTC
>Ga0116230_10002947_pt1 | contig 16447 bp, 13 predicted proteins | sample S1TSphfallax_3_FD_88678 | JGI IMG/M metagenome (GOLD analysis project Ga0116230, IMG submission 88678) | Host-associated microbial communities from peat moss isolated from Minnesota, USA - S1T2_Fd - Sphagnum fallax MG | ecosystem: Host-associated > Plants > Peat moss > Unclassified | place...
CAACTGTGTTTGGGTCACACCAAGTTACAGGGAGTTGAGTTGTCTCATATGTTTACTAGCCATCTCAGCTGCAGCATTACTCTTGCACTGGTCTGTTCTAATCATCTATAGGTAACTAATTGCGATTTTCTTCTTGTTTTCTCTCTTTCTGGTTTCCCTTTTCTTTGATCTTTCTCCTAGGGTGTGAAAATGTTGCTGCATGACTTCTTTCTTTGAGTCTGAACTTAATTCAGATTTGCAAGCTTTAGGTCAGTTCTCTTCTGCCCTTCCCCATGCAAGGATGGTTCAGGGGTGCTTAAGATCCCAGCCTGCCACATAAGAAATAGGAGCTAAACCTTGTGCTTTGATGTGCAGAACACAGCTACCACATGCAGTGGGGGCTGCATATGCATTGAAGATGGAGAACAACCCTGCTTGCACTGTCACTTTCTTTGGTGACGGTGCTTCGAGTGAGGTCCACCCCACTTACATCTTTCTTGCAATTAGTGAGAATCCATTTATGCAAAAGCATATATCTTCTGGGGCCAATTCTGAAAACAAATGAGATTTCCACTTCCTTCAAGTTCCCCTCACCTAGAGATCTTCTGCATTCCTTCTGTGAGTTAAGTATGACTGTGTGTTTGTGTATGTGGGCGCAGGGGGACTTTCATGCTGCAATGAATTTTGCAGCAGTGTTAGAGGTACCTGTGTTATTCATCTGTCGAAACAATGGTTTTGCTATAAGCACTCCAACTGCAGAACAATTCAAGAGTGAGTTGCACACACTCACTTCTGTTGTTTATTGCCTGTGACATAGCAATCTAGGGGAGGGTCTGATTTCCCATCTTTGAATTCACAAGAAAGAATCTGTACCCCAAAACAGTCTTGGAACAATCTGTCACTATACATGTAAATGGTGGTAGGTATGCTCAATGTTGCATTATGTGACTGTATTTTCCAATTTCTGTTTGCTAAGACTGTAAAAAAATGGAATTGCAGGTGATGGTGTGGTGGCCAAGGGTCAAGCATATGGCATGCGAAGTATTCGTGTGGATGGTAATGACACTCTAGCAATGTATGCCACAATCAAAGCTGCACGTGTGATGGCTATAAGTGAAAGTCGGCCTATCTTGATTGAGGTATAACATTAGGAACTGAATGATACAATTTTTGTTGGAATCAGAAGTCAACATCAGTTAGATTCTGGCAACTGGTGAGGTTTGAGAAGAGCAGTCTTAGATCCAGATACAGAATTTCACAGAGTCTGCCTTAGAAATTGGTCATGTATTGCATGCAGTAACAATTGAAGAGTGGATGTACAGGCACTGACTTACCGGGTTGGCCATCATTCAACATCTGATGATTCAGCCAAATACCGCAAGCAAGATGAGATGCAGCACTGGAAGATGATACGGGACCCTGTCTTTCGATTTCGACGTTGGCTAGAAGGTCAAAGGTGGTGGGATCCTGAGGCAGACAAGCAGCTAAGATCTGAATCACGCAAAGAGGTATGAGTTTTGCTCTCTTTTCCTGAGATAGCTACAAGAAAGTTCTAAATTGTGTGCTCAGAAGTTATCTTTATTTAATGTATCTTGTGAATCCAGTGCTATTGTCAATGGTATGGCAAGTGAGCAACCTTGAAATGGCCATTCAATTTTCTCTTTGATGAATGCTAGATGGACATTACCCTCAGTTTTGAAAAGAAACCATTTGTACAGGTTCTTGTAACAAACAAGTATCCCCTTCCAAGTTAGGTTCTCAAGGGTTTGTTTCAGTCTTTTGGTTTCTTAGCTCGTAAGGAGTGGTTGGATGTTTCTAGGTACTGGCTGCAATAAGGAGTGCAGGGCCATTGAAGAAACCATCTCTCTCTAGCTTGTTTACAGATGTCTATGACTCAGTTCCAAGTAACCTAAAGCATCAAGAAGAGGAGGTACGAGCAACTGTCAGCAGGCATTGGAGTGACTATCCCTCGGATGTGCCTCTGTAACGCTTTTCCGTGGTCATACACTCCTGTTTTCTGCTTTGACTTGCTTGATAAGTACAACCTAATATGCAGTATTTCTTGGAGAAATGATTTCTTTTGTGGTATTGGAGGAGGATTGGGTGATTTCTATTATGGATATTTGAATCCATTTTCCAGATGCACTGGGAAGTTAGAAACATATTCTTGGGAGGCAACCATCATGTTTTATGGAAATTGGTTCTTTTGACACAGCGAGATTTAGAGAAGTAAGCAGTTCGAAAGTTGTTATTGGTTCTTTCATTTTTTTGTCAGTAGTTTTCTGCTTATTCCTTTTGAAAGCATAAGGACATTAGTCTCTTGCAGTGCTTCCCTTGTGGGGATTGGAATGTAGTAGGACTTAATTCAGTGTTATGACATATGGATCTTTGATTACATTTTGCAGCTTTGCTTCTCAATCAAACTCTAGGAGATAATCATATCTCCTTTTGAGAACCACCCATCAACAAACAAGCTTCAGGGGATCACTTCCTCTGTTAATAGTGCTTTTTTTGCAGAATTTGGTGGTCTGACAATTTCATTGATCCAGGTTCTATGTTCTCTCATATTGAGCAATTTTTGGTATTGTGACCAGGCTTCATTTATACAGTGTCGGAGGATAGGCAATAGCATGAAGCATGGTCACAACACTATTTAGGTGGTATTATAAAAAAAAATCACTCTAGCAAGCTTCTAACAAATGCTACTGACATGAAAAAACGATTTTCACTACTGAATTTTTTCATAAGTAAATATGCTTGTGGAGCTTGAACCGTAAATCACTAGCATATCACTATGCTATATAATAAAGGTGATCAATCACATGTTGGCTAATAGTTTTGAATGTTCTTGGTGTCTTGCGATGTTTGGGAAATAAAATAAAATATGCCACAATTGCTTGAAAAGCATGGTGTGTTAAAACAACTATTTTCACATAATTGAGGATAACACACACTTCATTGGATGTAAACAACTTAGTGTAAGTCCTTTACAACTTGTTGGTGTTTTTAGTCCTATAACTAAATGTGGTGTTTTGGTTATAACAAATTGAACATTAAAGAGCCCTTTCAAAGTTGCATACAACAAAATAAAATAGTTCAAAATATTTCCTTATCAAGAAATTATTTACATGCCATAATACAATGTTGGCAACAAATTGTTAGTTTTTTTTGTTATCTTTCAACATTTAGCATTACCTATGCATTCAAGAGTTGTGAAACTTTGGGATTTGATGTTGCATTTATCTTTGGAGTACCTTTGGAAAATAAGTTATATATTTAACATTTAAGCAATTTCTCAAATGTTGCCCCATTTCATAAACTACATACATTGATATTGGGAAATAATCACATACATATTATGCATTGCAAGTGGTATGTTGTCGAGCGGTTTACATAAATCAATGATTAGCTTATTAAAAGTTTGTTCTTCTCCTTTGTAATATGTTAAACAAAAAGTTGGATTTAATGGAATTTGTTCACGTTTGAACAAGATTTTCTTGGTATATTAAGGTTGATCTATATCATATTCATAATTGAAATTCCAAGAATTAGGGGTTATGGGAAGGATGGTTTTGGGAAACCATCAAGATTTATGTCTTTTAAATTATGATGATTACTTATGAATTATTGAAATCTATTGATACATAAAAAGACAAGTCTATGAAAGTTGAGTTATTTGTTTCTATATAATCATTTGCCACAATTTCATGAACTATTCCCATTGTCCCATTTATGCCTTCAAATAATTTCAATAATGGATTGTACAAAAAATTGGTATGGGAGTTTGAAACATATTGCTTTATATTGAATTGAATATCTCCATGTAAATGGTTTGCTTTATATGTATCTTTTACAACAATTGTACAACATGAACAACATTTTTTGTTTGAATTATATTCAACCATGTGATGGTTAATCGTCTTTTAATTCATTTCGAGGAACAATATATCTAGCTTTGTCCCAACGGTGCTCAAATAAATAAATTTGTAATTTTGATCATAGAAAAAGATTCAAGTAAAGAGAAATCATCTTTAGTCATGTTTTATTTTCACATAAATTATTCAACATATTGAATGTTTTTACTTTGTCACATTTTTTTTGTGTCAAAATCATTGAATTTAACATTACATAATTTTCCACAAACTCTTCCCAATATATATTTTGTGTGTGTTTTGTAAGAGTCAAAGTAGGTTTTAATGTTAATTGTATAAAAGGAGTGTCATTTATAGGTGGAAATTACTTGAAATCTAAAGAGAGACCAAAGGGTTGGAGTGATGTAGATTTAGAATTTTGTAATTTGAGATGCATTTTTGTGAACATGGTACAACCCTAAAAGCAATCTTGTAGAGAATTGAATCATGATTATGTATTAATATTGATTTTTTATAATTAAATTTTAACATTAATTAACAACACCTTTTAAAAAGTGCACCAATAATAAAAAATTAGTAACTACTTATCCCATGATTTGAAGTTACAAATTATTAAAATTTATTTATCATTATTTCCTATTCGAATTATTTTTCCGTTAAGTTAAACTAAATAAATCATAATGATATTCAATTTTATTTTATTTGCAAATTTATGAAATGTAAATTTATCAATTAAGGTCCTATAATTAACCACATGTGACAATCAAAATAATCAAACATTTATTGCAATACATGTTCATATATTTTTTAAAATTAAATATTTTTTTAATCACAAAACACAAGTTATCATATTAAAAAAATGATCTTAAATATTAAATACTCTTATTCAAATAACTAAAATTTATCCATAACCAACATTAATACTTCAACCTAACAAAAAATAAATTAGCAATTAAAAAATAATTATTGGTATGATTAACTATTATTGATATCCATGATAATAATAAAAATAATTTGAACTATTGTTTCAAATAGAAATGATAAATCAAAATCATATCAAACAATGTGGTTTTTTACATATCGATGAAATAAAATGAATCATATCAAATGATCAATGTTGTCTCATAAAACTTACATCAAAATCAAAATAACCAAACATTCATTACAATATATGTTGATTTTTTTATTTGAAAAGCAAACCAATAATGTTATTGATTATAAAAACACATAAAACGTCATACTTGGAATAAAAATGAATATTGTCAAAATAAACATAAACAAAGTTATAATATATCCATAAAACTTGCTTTTCATTTACTTTGTGCCCCTTCTTTTCATGCTTTTATATATATTTATATGATAACCATATTGATCAATGCAAATTTAAACAATGCATAATAAAAGAAACGAAAACACCATTATAAACCCTAAAACAAAAACATGATTGTTCATTTTCAAACTATCCCAAAGAAACACACTAGCATAACATAGGACACAATAAAAAGAAAATTCAATGCATTAAAGAGAAAAAACAAACTTTTGACACATACTTATCAAAAGTAAAAAATTAATGACATGTATTTCCCAAAATATTTTAAATCAATGGCACATATGTTTCAAAAGATCATGATTATCTTGTGCACATTATGAAAAAAGTTTGAATTGATCATGGATGTTTTAAAAGGTATTTCAAATTTATGATGCATATTTCCAAAAACAATATAGTGACACATACTTTTGAAGTGATCTCAAATTCATGATGCATATTTTATCCAATAAATAAATAAAACAATCATTCATACTTTTGGAATAATACCAAAATTATGATGTAGACTTCAAACAAAATTTTGAAATCTATTGTTCATATCCATCAAAACATGAATACTTAAATACTTAAAGTTAATAGTCAAATCCTTGACCATCATTTAAACATCTAACACCAATAGTGAAATACCCTATATTCATCGTCATCTATTGCAAAAGAAACTCCATATCCACGATCCCTTTATGTTTAAAAAAAACATATTTTCACACAACTCATTTTAGATCATGTCATATATGGAAATTATTGCATAACATATTACATGTTTGTAACATCCTAGCTCCTTTAATGTGGTGTGATGACCAAATGGGTTTATGAAGATTGTAATGAAGATGATGCCTTCAACCCTACTTTCAAAATTCCTTTGGATTTTGATGGCATTGGAAGTCAAATTGGCAAAATGCATTGAATTATGTATTTATGGATGTTTGAATTGTGAGTGGTAATTTGGATGTTGTTGTCTATTCTTATGATTTTTATATATTCACTAGATCCTTTTCTCTACTATACATTTGTTTGGCATAAGTACATGTCAAGGTGACTCTCTAGAAAGACTTTTACTCCATTAACACATATTCCAACAATTTGGTCTTTAATTGTTCAACCCTTTTACCCTTTAAAAACAATTGTTGCTAAGGAATGCATGGCCATTTTAGTGTGGATACTCATGCATATATAAATATACAATTTCACTCAAAATGGGATGAGCTAACTAGTTCAACCACACAATAGTATAATAATATCATCATTAACAAGTCATCCAAGCACAAAAACACATAGTTGGGCACAATACTTTACTCACAGACGAGAAGATTTCAAAAGAAGAAAGTCCCACCCCCGCACATAGGACTGAATTCTTCTTTGTTGTTGCTCATGGACTTTGGCCATTCCTTGCCTCTTCCTTCTTCTGCAAATACCGTGACACATAACACTTCACAAATCTTTGAACCCTTGCTCATGTTAAAGCTCAATCATGTTAAGAACTGGGATGTCATTGGGGTACAACCCTCACTCACATCAAATACTCGTGTTTGTGTTTCTTCACATGTGCAAGGCTCTCCATGTAGAGCATCACAACTTAATTCATTCCAACAACCTGCAATAATTCATCCATCACAGTTGTAAACCCTGCCACTGTTAGAAGAATAGCTTACCCCATTTCTAGAGTCCTGTCTGCTTCAGTTCTTGAGAACTTCTAGTCATTCTGTGTTTAGCATTTAGCAGGTTGGCTTGCTTGATGGATAAAAACTCTCCATCTGAATACAAATTTCAGAACAATGCATGTATAATTTGCTTCAATGTGATGGGTACCAACAAATGTCGGTTAAATTTGGCACCAATAATGTTATTGTGCAGAAGCTGCAGATTGCAACCCATTGAAAGGGGCTCAGCTATGCATATCAAACTTCAGTTTGACAAACGCACTGGTGGCAGAGTGCATCTATGGACTGTTTATACAGACCCATGGTGACAAAGGACACTTAATCTTCTTGTCTGTGATAACGGGATTTAAAAATAGCTTTTGATGTCATGAAGAAACACAATATGTATGAGGTGTAGTAATCATAGCAAGAAAGAACAGAGAAAACCCACCCTACGAGGACAAAACCCACTCCAATATATATTCAACTCCTAAAATGTGTTATTGACAAAGTGTGAATGGCTGTGAGTGCATACCTTGAGCATAAAACCTGCCATGCAGATTGGTAAACAAACACTGGGTCCATTACACAGAATCTACAATACAACGCAACACAACACACAAAAATTGTAGAAATCAGGGTAGTTTTGTTTCATCTCCTAGAGAAGAAAATCATGATATCCACTGCCAACAAGGCATATGAATCTATAACAAACTTGCAGCAATATGGATCTATGTGAAGAAACTTATAACATCTGGTCAAATGTGAGCAACAAGACACAATGCATGCACCATTGCATATGGTGTTGCTGCCACTGATGTCAACTGGGACTGACTGACTTCTCAACTTCAATACACATGATAACACTGAGGCTTCTGTGCTGGAGTTTCAGCAGCTGCAGTCTGAAAACCCTTCCCTCAACCCTTTCCCTTCTGTTAAAATGCTCAATTCTCTTTTTCCCAACAAACCAAGAGGAAAATTCTTCATGCCAGATTGTAAAGAAGCCAATATACACGCCATGCCATGCATGTGATCATGGAGAAAAATGAGGGTTTTATATGGGAGGATTCAGGTCTGTAGTCTGTACGATGTGTGTAGAAATTGCAAATTGGTTTCCAGTGTTTCTGTCGTCATCTGAGTTGACGACCCTCCTTCTTCACGTCCCCAACTTTGCTGCAGCTGCTGCTGTCCTGTGGGATGGTTTGATGAGCTAAAACCCTCTCCAAGGAGCTCAAGCTCTGGTGGACTCAGCCCATGCCCAACAAGAGAATTCTAGCCCTTCACACATCCCACAGGGTCTCTCTCTCGGATTTGTTTGTGTCAACAGAAGAATAGGATCTATGAGATAGCAGAGAAGAAAATTATCTCCACAGCAACAAACACTTTGAAGAAGCAAAAGAGAAAGATAAAGACCTCCACAACAACAACAACAAAGGTTCTTGTTGACCTTTTCAGCAAAGATTCTAGGGTTTCGTCAGGGATAAGTCAGGAGCACTGATTCCAAGGTGGGGGAAGAGACCCAGCGCTCTTCTTCATTTTGTATTCCATTTCCCCTCCCAGATCATCAAGAATTCAGAGAGAGAGAGACACAGATACAAAGAGACGGAGAGACAGACAGAGAATAAACCCTTCAGCAGCAGCAATGCCGGGGTTCCACTCGCTGCAATGCCTGGCGCCGGTTGCAGATGAGACTGCCGCCGGATCGACCACCGCTACTGGCAGCGACAGGAGTGGCGGTGAGTGTTTCTCTTTTTCTGATTGTCAAGTCACCCATGAAACGTGTTTTGTTCCTTTGTGAGGTTTTGCACGTCATGGATGTACGGGGGATCAATGTTTGGGAGGATCTTGAGGGGGATTTTAGCTTCAGGCACAGGATCTTTAGGTAGATCTTTAGATTCAGGCATAGGATCCTTAGCTGATTGCATCTATGCTGTGTGGAGGGGACAAGCAAGGAGTGTTCAGATTTCTGGAGAAGTTTCTCCCAGTCTGCTTGCTTTGAGAGAGTTGGGTCCCCTGTTGTCTTGTTGCAAGAAGACTCAGTGACAATCCCATCTTTCCATGACAGTTTCTTCTCATGATCTCATGATCTTTGCATATGATTTGGTGAAGTTTATGAGTGAAAAAAAAAGTCCTTCACAAACACATGAAGATGCTCAATTCAATTCACAAGACAGATATGTGTGTGTGTGTGTGTGTGAGAGAGAGAGAGAGAGAGAGAGAGAGAGAGAGAATATTGTCTTTGTGAGATTCCTCCTAAGAAATGACAGTCTCTGCTCTTTCTGTGCAATGAAAAAACTAACCAGTATTATGGGTTTTTGATGTGAAAATGCAGGGTCAGACTTGGAGACTGGGGCGGCAGTGGCGGGGTACCAGTTACCTGTTCAAGAGATAAGACAAATTGTGGATGCGCCGCCGACACCAGGTCTCTCACTCTCACCCAACAGACAGGAGGTTCTGTTCTTGCAGCGCCGCTCGCTACCACCTTTGTCACAGTTGGCACAGCCAGAGCTCAAGCTTGCGGGAATTCGTATTGACCCTCAATACAACACCTGCAGCCGCATGTAGGGTTTCAGAACCCACCCACCTGCCCATCTCTTCTTTGTTGTTGTAACAAGAAGACCTAACAATGAATTTCTTCATTTGGGCATTTGCTACTACTCCAGAGGAGATGGTTTTCTGTAGTGAGTAGAATTGTCTTTATGACAATTGTTCGGATGCCATTTCTGTTCAGGTCATATTATACAAGCATCACCATTCATACACTTCTTCAAGAGGGCATTTTGGGTCAAGAACGCAGAATTTCTGGTCCTCCAGAAGGCTCAAAAATCAACTACGTGAGCTGGTGAGCTTCCTAACCCACAAAGCTTTGTCACTGGAGATTAGGGTTTTGTCCAAGGACCTCAGTTCCTGGATGTGTAGACATACTGATACTTTTCTGAGTAGTCAACAAGTTGGGTGTTGTCTACAAAGAATGTTGGGTCTTGTGAAAGATATTGGAATTAGAGTTTCTGTTCAATTATTATGGTGCTTCTAGATTTCATGTTTTTACAGTTGTGAGGTGTAAGGGGTACGTAAGTAATTTGAACACAGTACTGAGAGAGGAAGAAAGTTGGTGTTGTTGACTCTTCCTTTCTTTTGAAAGTGCTGTTGGTGACTCTTATCTAGGTCTGCGATATCTTCAATTTAGTCTCGTGTGCAATGTTATTTGTATGAAAGGAATGTTGAGTATCTGCCTACATTTGTTGCTATGATGTGTTTCAAGGTCACCAGATGATCGTCATGTGGCTTTTACCATTCGTGAAGCAGACAAGGTGAAGCACACTGAACTCTAAGCCTAGAGGAGATCTATGGGAACCTCACTGATTGTTGTAAGAACTGTTTTGAATACATGTGTCACAAATCTCTTGGAATTTGTCAGGGACTTTTTGACAAACTATGTTTTGTGTACTGGTTTATGTACATTTGCAATAGCTGTGCTTTGTATCGTCTCCAGATGCTTAGTTTGGCCAGTTCTTCCGTTTGTGCATACATGGCCAAGGAACTTGGGGTGCTACAATTATATGCCCTGTGATCAACAGGAAACATCACAAAAGATGACAGTAAAAATCTGCTGATTGCCAAAGAGAGGGAGGAAATGGCTGTTACAAATTTAAAATGTAATGTGGTCACTGATGTTCACTATGTGCAGGAGGAGGGCCCTGTCTCTTTCCTGAGTCTATGGATTGCAGATGTGAGAACGGGTGATGCTAAGCCACTTATTGGCCCTCCACAATTCGGACTCAACACCATCTTTGAATCGTAAGTCCTGAGAAATTACAAACTTTGGCCATGAAGTGTGTGCAGAATCAAATATATACCCCTACCCCCAAAACCCCCAACTACTACCCTTTATGTAGGCCTCTCTACACCTTAGGGTCAGATGCTTGCTTGCATGGGGGGCAAGCTGAATTGAAACTACCCTTAACAAGCTTGTTGCACAGCTTGAATGAGGATGTTCTTGACTTTTTTTTCAAGCTATGCCTCTTTGACAGTGCTAGCCAGTTACATCGTTACTGAATCTTCCTGTTACTTCCAGAAAAAAAACAACAGAAACCCAGGACACAGATTTCTGTAGTTGTTTGCCCCTAGGTTTTGATAAGATCGTTATACTCATCTTCACCCACTAGCCCACTGTCCCACATGAGCTTATGAAGTCAGTGGGGAGTAATTCCAGCTGGTCACTACTATTCATGATTAAGGTGATGGTCTGATACTTTGTGAGTGACACATGGTTACAACTGCACTCATTCTTCTCTTTGTTCATTTTGGTTTGACTGGAACTGACACAATGGTTACCTTCAAAGTGTTGTGTCGGGTTTTCTCTCTAATCTCAAAGATCTCTACCCATTTGTTTGCTGCCTAACTCAAAAGTAATGCATGATTTTGGTTCCCATAATGATTAATGATGGTAAAAGAATAATTTCATACCTTTCTTGGAAGCAGGTTACAGGGTTTTTAGGGTTACTGGATTGCTTTTGGGGTAGTAGTGCACATAGTTTTGTAGACCATTTGAATCTTTCTCTACGCTTCTTGTTGACTCCCAACAGATATTCTTGGGTTGATGATACCACACTAGTGGTGTGCACGATCCCATCATCAAGAGGTGCACCTCCGAGAAAGCCCTTGACTCCAGCAGGCCCCAAAATACAAGCCAATGAAGAGAAGCTGATTATCCAGAACCGCACATACCAGGACTTGCTCAAGGACAGTTACGATTGTGATCTGTTTGACTATTATGCGACCTCACAATTGGTCCTTGTTTCTCTGGATGGAACAACACAGCTGATTGGCTCCCCAGCCCTCTATACTGATGTGGACCCTTCACCAGATGGAAAGTTCCTTCTTGTTTCTTCCATTCACAGACCTTATTCATTCATTGTCCCAAAGGGTCGCTTCCCGAAGACTGTTGAGGTTTGGAACTGTGATGGCAACTTGGTGAAACGAGTTTGCGACTTGCCACTTGCAGAAGATATACCCATTGCTTTTGACAGTGCCAGAAAAGGTCGACGGTCAATCAACTGGCGATCTGACAAGCCCGCTTCTTTGTATTGGTAAGACACAGAAAGCTTCAAATGGGAAAAGAGAAAAAGTTTATCTCGTGGTCTATTGTATCCTGCAATTTTCCTGATGACATGTGACCTGTGACTTGCTAATTTTGATTCCTAAAATGAGGATTTTGGAAATGTAAAAATGGTATTAGGGTGGAAGCACAGGATGAAGGGGACCCAAAAGTTGAGGTGACACCACGGGACATTGTGTACACTGAGGAAGCCAAGTCAGACACACCCCAAATCGTGGCTGCACTTGACCTCCGTTTCGGGTAAAAACTCTCTTAGCTTCAATTTTATCTGAAGGGCTCCTATGTAGTCGTACTATTGTGTAGTATCTGCTTTGGAGGTATACTGCTTCTCAACTATGGTGAATTTGCTCTGTGATACCCATGTTCCCTAATCTACCAGTTTAGTCATTTTTATGCTGCTGGATGTTGGCTGCACATCTTCAATCGATTTTGTAACTTGTGTCAACCTGTACACTAAATTCATGCTGGTTTGACTAGAGAGTTCAGAATCTTCACTACTGTTAATGACAGAAAGAACAAAGATGTCCTTCAGTAAAATCAGTTTAGAAACCAATGCAGACCGACCAAGAAGATAGCTTGCTTCTCAGACAATGTAGGTAATGAAGTGTGGTTCTTTCTTCTTGTAGGGGCATCATGTGGGGTGATGAGAGCCTTGCATTAGTTTATGAGGGCTGGTTTAAGACGCGCAAAACCCGCACTTGGATAATATATCCTGGGTCTCCAGAGAAGGAGAAACGATTACTTTTTGATAGGTCATCAGAGGATGTCTATGCTGACCCTGGCTATCCCCTTCGACGCCAAACACCTTTTGGGACTTCTGTTATAGCGCAGTTCAAAAATCGCACTGGAAGGAAGGCCTTGCTTCTGAGTGGAAAGGGTGCCACACCCGATGGCAACATCCCATTCCTGGATCTCCATGACATGTAAGATGTTACTATGTACATATCTTACTGCTTTTGCTCAACCAATCTTCATTCTTAATTTCTCACTGTTTCTCTTGTCCGACTTGTTAAAAAATAATTCCTTCCAAAATGTGGACAACCCTGCAGAGAGACAGGAGAGAAGGAACGGATATGGCAAAGTGTTAAGGAGGAGTACTACGAAAACATGGCAGCTCTAATATCTGATCAAGCTGATGGTGATCTGACAGTGGACAAACTCAAGATCCTTATCTCAAAAGAGTCGCAAAATGAGCCTCCACAATACTACTTACGGTGTTGGCCTGATCAAATAGTGACTCAGGTTACCCAGTTTCCACATCCTTACCCACAGCTAAGAGACCTCAAGAAGGAGATGATCAGGTATGAGCGGAATGATGGAGTTCAGCTGACAGCAACCTTGTATTTGCCACCTGGTTACGAGCCAGTCCGAGATGGGCCACTACCTATGCTCATGTGGGCATACCCAGAAGAATTTAAGAGCAAAGATAATGCTAGCCAAATGCGCGGTTCCCAATTTGCTTTTGCTGGTATTGGGTTCACATCTGCTCTCTTATGGTTGGCCCGAGGGTGAGGTTTTTCATCCGCTTTTGTGCCTTGTTTCTTTTGCCTGTTGTATAACATTTTGGAGCTTGATTTTCCTGATTTTAGGCCTCTATCAATGTGACCAATTGTTTGTTTGACTCATAATCCTTATATTCACGAGTTAAACACAGTATGCTTTCTCTTTCAGGTTTGCAATTCTTGATGGGCCCACAATGCCAATAATTGGGGAAGGAGAGGAGGAAGCTAATGACCGGTAGGTCAAAAACTTTTGTTCCCACAGTTCATGATGTATGATGCATTGGCAATAACTTATGCAAGACAAGTAAGCAATCTAAAATTTGCAGGGTCATGTGCAGAAAGGAAAGTGTATGCACTAGGTCTGAGGAGAAAGGTTTTTAGGGTTTAGGGTTTAGGGTTGATGGGCCTACAATGCCAATAATTGGGGAAGGAGAGGAGGAAGGTAATGACTGGTATAGGTCTAAACCTTTTGTTCCTGCAGTCCATGAGGTATGATGCATTGGCAATAACTTATGCAAGATAGGAGTAAGTAATCTCAAAATTTGCAGAGTCATGTGCAAAAAGGAGAATGTAAGCACTGGGTGTTGGGGGAAAGGGCATTGATACCAAACACATTGTAGAGTGGGTCTGCTGTGAACTACATGACAGTTATTAGCTTCTAGCAAGGCCTTTTTTTTGTTTTCTTCAACAGAGCCTTGTTGACAATCTGAAGTCCCACAATTTTTCTACTGAAGCAACATGGCCTATTCTTATCTGCCTACTCTTTTGGGTGTTTTTGCAGGTACGTTGAACAGCTGGTGGCAAGTGCACAGGCTGCAGTTGATGAAGTTGTCAGGCGGGGGGTAGGTTCTATGTATTCTCTATGATGAAATCTGGTTTGATGTTGACATGCTCCTTGATGATTTCATAATCCTAGTCATCCATCCATCATTTTCATCCATCGTAGAGACATCTCTGTGATTTCATCCATGCTATGATAAAATCTGGGTCATTGTAAACATGAGGGTCCTAGACATGCTTATTTCAGCAATGGGATGTTTTCCATGAAATGTAGGAACCGGACAAAGTGCTTACACAGCTAAGGTGAAGTTTTTTCTTGCTCTTTGAACAGGTTGCTCACCGTGCAAAAATTGCAGTAGGTGGACACTCATATGGAGCTTTTATGACGGCCAACTTGCTGGTTCATGCATCTGACTTATTCTGTTGTGGAATTGCTCGATCTGGTGCCTATAATCGCACTTTAACTCCTTTTGGTTTTCAGGTGAGCAATCTCCAATCTTCTCAAATAGGCAATATATGTAATGTAATGGTTGTCACCCTTATCAACTTTCTGAAAAAGAATTTATGGACAAAATGGCTGTCTTCCCTTTAACCTTTACAGTGCAAACTGGAAGCCACTTTATCCTCCTGAGGATGGCTTTTTTTCTTTTTTCCTGTGCTTTGAGATGCTCCCTTAAGTGGTAAATGTAGAAACGTTTGTCTTACCCATTTCGTCTTCATGTGCTCTTGGTAGGCGGAGGAACGCACTCTTTGGGAGGCACAGAAGACATATATTGATATGAGTCCATTCATGCTTGCTGACCGGATTAAGAAACCCATCCTTTTAATTCATGGTGAAGATGATAACAACTCAGGCACAATGACCATGCAGGTACACAGTTCCTCACACTTGATGTGGTTCTCAGAGTATGATAGTTCTCATTTATTTTGTAGATGAGGAGCAGGGTGGAAGGGTTGGTGTTTTAGGGTTTTGATTTTTTGGCGAGTGATTTTTTCGCAAATTTGACATTAGTGCTGATATTTCATGGGCAGAAGATGGGTTCGAAGACAGGTTTTGATGGGTATGTTGGGTTTTTGAGACATACAATGTAACCCAAATTAACTGTTGTGTTACTAATTTGTTGAAACATAAAGTTGGGTTCATAGTTCTGGTGCCAAATGATCAGATAACAGTATTTTTTGTTTCCTTTGTGTGCAGTCAGAGCGGTTTTTTAGTGCCTTGAAAGGTCATGGGGCACTGTGCAGGCTAGTTCTTCTCCCATTGGAGAGCCATGGTTATCAAGGACGAGAAAGTGTCATGCATTGCTTGTGGGAAATGGACCGTTGGCTACAAAAGTTTTGTGTTGATGCTAAAATAACAGATCCAAAGTTGGATGTTGTAAACTCTGATGAACAAGTGACTATTGATGTGAAACAAGGAGGGGCTGAACCTGAGGACGACAATGAAGCAGAGTTGGGTTTAAGAGGACTTAGCCTATTCTCCTCTTTGTAGCATAGCAATTGGGTATTGACCTCTTAATTATCAAGCCTTTATTGACTTCTATTGAGGTATTCACTTCATGCAGAGTCAAATGCAAAGCACAATGTTCTGTGTCAAAAGAGGTATTCAAAATTATGCCACAAAAACATAACATATCTTCTGTTGAAAGAGTTGTGTTTCCAGCTATCATGTTAGTTGCCCAGCAAGCTCTTCATGCTTTGAGAATTCAAACTGGTTGTTGAGAGTTGGCAGGCTTATGAAACCCTAAGTGGCCCTTGGTTGCACACTGTGTTCAGGGTGGTCTTCTCAGCATCTCTTGTGACTGGCAAGGTACAATTGCAACCTTTGTAATGGAGTTTGGTGAAACTTTGATCTAATGAAAAGGATTTAGAAACAACCAAAATATGGGTAACAGCAGAGAGACCTTTCCACTGTGGTTGGCCAATAGAAATTGTACTTACTTTGTTGTAAGCCCTTGACTGAACCCTCAAACCCAGAAAGAGTCTCAAATCCGTTCCTTAGCTTGTGGAAAGAACTTTCACAAAATTGGGAATCTTCTGGGAGTGGAAGGTCCTGAAATCGGGAATTTTGGGATCTTCTGTGAGTGGAAGGTCCTGGAATTGGGATCTTCCAGGAGTGCAAGGTCGCTTTCTGCTTTAAAGGGAAATTCTGTCTGGAAAAGTCATTGAAATTACAAAGGAAACTTTGGAAGAGTTCTTTATGGATCAGCCATTTTGGTCACATTTGATTA
>Ga0116230_10002949_pt1 | contig 16440 bp, 14 predicted proteins | sample S1TSphfallax_3_FD_88678 | JGI IMG/M metagenome (GOLD analysis project Ga0116230, IMG submission 88678) | Host-associated microbial communities from peat moss isolated from Minnesota, USA - S1T2_Fd - Sphagnum fallax MG | ecosystem: Host-associated > Plants > Peat moss > Unclassified | place...
AAAATGAAAAAAAAAACAAAGTGAAATCATTTGGAAGGTTTTTGGCAATGATTTTTTTTCCTAGCAATAGAAAAAACTACCTTGTAAATTGGCTTAAAAGATTTTGACTATCATATTGAAGGCAACTTATTAAGTGTGACTAGTTAATAAATATCAATAGCCATCCACACAATCAACATTAATATATATATTATGATTTTGACCACCCTATGTCATTAGATGCCACCCCATACACAATGCACCCCTTTCAAAATTAACTTCATTCATAATTCACAACCATCAACAAGAATTATGACAATCAAGGCAATATCACCACCAATAGTTAATGTATATTCTTTTGGTAGTAGGCTTAGTAGCATTGCTACAAATAATGGTTTTTATTATCAAAAAATTTGATGAAAAAAAACCAAATTGTGACATTTGTTAATTTAACCAATCAATCATAATGGACAAATGAATTTCAACATGTCCAAGTTGACTAGTGGTCAAATTGACACATGTTTTTTGATTGATGGTTTTTTTGACTTTTCATACCAACTAGTCGATTTAGCCAATTGTTGTATTGTCAAAATACATTAATCAAAATGGCAATCAAATGAACAAAAGTTTTATTTATTGTGTAGGTATGGCCTAGGTAGGTGGGTAGCTAGACCTAACCTAAACAAGGCAACTAGGTTAAAAACCCAACTTAAATTAGGCACCTAGCTTAAACATTAAACTTAAGTTAAGAACCTACCTAAGTTACGTAGCCCAACAACCCAACCTAAATTAACTAACCTAGATTACCCACCTAAGCTAACAAGCAAACCTAATTAAATAAATTAGCTAGATAAGGTGGAAGTGTGAGGATTTGAACCTTTCACTTGCACATCGAAAGATCAAATCCTAAACCATTATACCAAATCTTTCAACAAATAGTGATTTTTGCCATTGTATTATTTTGAATATTTTTCTAACATGCCTAAAAAGCCTAGTTTAGCCACCCTAGGCTAATTAACATATTTAACCTATTTAACCTACCTACCTATTGAGTTAATCTATTGTTCATTTTCATTGTTAGTCAAATCATTTTTGGTCAAGTTGACCACTCAAAAAAACCATAAGTAATTTATATATATATATATATATATAATTTTAAATTTGTTTTAAATAAAATTGATTTTTTCATTCGACTAAACCCCTACCTTTTTTTACTAAAGGCATCCATTTTTTGTTTTACTTGACTAAATGTCAATTTGACCAATAAATCATAATTTTTAATTAAAGTAATTGAACCAAAAGACATGTCATTTCAACAACTAGTGCCTTTTAATCAAGCTGACCAATTTTTTGGTCAAAACAATTATGGTAATCAAATTAGATGGCTTGAAAAGTTTTGATGTGTAGTAGTGTAGGATGACCATTCCATTGTGAATGGTGATGTGCAACCTAAAAAGACACAATAGTGGAAAAGCAAAATGAAAATTGGGAAAATATCAAATAGGTGAAGTAATGCTTCCAAGAAGATCAATGTACAATGACCTTCTAAAGTTTTTCATTCAATTTGGGTGTTTTTTCTTTTGTAGGTGATGCATTCATAGTTGGGGTTCATTTTTAAATGTTAATTTTTATTGAAAATTTTGGAAATAACTTGGCAGTGGTGTAAAATCTTTGAAGATCCAAGAGGAATGATCAAATGCAAAAGATACATCAATTTTTCTCCCACAAAAGTTTTACCATAAATAATATGCCTTGATACTTTTCAAAAGTCCAATAAACAACGAAAATAATAGTTACAAACACATACATGTGCTTTTGCATCCAAGATATTTTGTCATCATCTCTTGCTTTGGATTCTAACATGCATAATGAATATGTTATTGCAATGTTTTTACAAGATTATATCGTTGCATTAATTTTGAAACCATATAAAACCTCCAAATTTGAACAATGGTTTTAGTTTTGCCATCTTTTGAAAGTGATAATGGACCTTACATTTTTTTCTTCCCTTTCTACATTTGTGTAAGTTTTCATGTTTGTCTTACATTTGTCAAAGTTCAATCAAGCTTGTGCAAAATTTTGTTGAAACTCCCAACTTCTGAGTTGGTTTTCATTTCTTGCAAATGTATAATGTTCATTTAAAAAGTTTTGTCAAGGACATGAACAATGATAAAAAAAAGAAAATTTGATTAAGACATGGGTACAAGGAAAAATAAAAAGTTCAAGTCCTTAACATGTGTTGACAAAAGTGAATAAAAGAGGCTTGGAAGCCTTCTAATATACTATTATGCTACAATTATAAAAAAAGATTATGAAGGACTAGATTTAATGGTAGTTTATCTGTGAAATTTTACACATTTAAAAAGATAACCATGAAGAAGAATCTTCCTCACCAAAATTCTCAATTTCTTTTCAAGTTACAAAATTCATATAAGATATTTTTAAAACATTTGTTAATACATTATGTTATAATAATGATGAAGATTGTGATTTTTTAAGTTGTAAAATGTTTTTCCACTGAAGATGTAGATGGGCTAAGTGTTGTTTTTACCGTTTTACATAAAAAGAATGGACTTTCAAAATTAATAATTAAAAAAAAACAAGGGTCCTAAATGAATGATTAATTATAAAATTATTGGTGTACTTTTACATAATGATACAACTATCTATCAATCAATTACATATTTATGGGTTTAATACCTTGTTTTATGTTTGAAGTTCAAATTAACTACATGTGATCATCTCTAAAAAAATTCAAAGTGAGTGAAATATTATGTGTTGCTATTTTTTTTATACTACATGTAGTCCCAATATTCCCTAAAATTGTCTACACTATACCATGCATCAACCCACCAAGACATGATTTCAATATATTATTGTATTCATTAATGATGTTTTAGTATTGGAATGGTGAAGTTTTGAGCAAAACATACAATATGAAGGCAAAGGGGACTATTGTTAAGAACGTCCACTCATCAAGAATGAATACACAAGAATCTAATATAACAAATCAAAGCCTTCCACCCAATTGTAGGACCACACAAAGGGTTCATGAATGCAAAGATCTTCCCCCAAGCTCAACAAACACATCCCATCTCACTTTAAGGCCTCGTCATCAAGGAAAGTTTTAATTGCAAGATTATACCTAAAAGGATTCCTAATCCTAGGTGGTGAAAGCATGGAATCCATGACCTAGGCTTTAGCCTCGACATATGAAAGAAATATCGAAATCATGTAAGGACTATGCTAGAACTTTTCTCTTACGAACATAGAGAGAGAGACTCCTAGGCCTAGGTGGAGACAAACCTCTACAAGAAAACAAGAGGAAAACATAAGGAAATGGATACATAAAAATTCAAAATGTTATTCATGTTTTAATGTTGGAATTTTTTTGTTTTAAAAAATTGATAGTATAGTTTAGTTTTCGTTTCTTGCATTTTTTCCAAATCTTGATCATATATTTTTGTTTTAAAAAATATCTAACCAAAGTAGCTAACTATGAGGATTTTGTTTTAATGCAAAAATTTGTTCAAATTTGAGTTTGAACATGTAGAAATGGAAAATAGAATTGTAATTTAAATTCCAAGGAAATAATTAGATCATGTTATAGTACATGAACAAGTGGAAAATGGCGTTGCCATAATCAAGAATTTGAGTGCAGATCAAATAGACCAATAATTTATAACACCTAAAAGAGTTTTTCAATCAAAACAAAAACATCCATGGATAGAAGAGAAACCTACAAGCCACATAACACTTAAGGCAACATTGATAATTTTTTGTGAAGTGCAAAATGGTGAAATACAGAGGCGCACTAGTAATCTACAACAAAGTTCCAGGAGAGAAAAACATCAGATTGAAAATGTAGACTCACAAGATGAGTTTAGATGAAGAAGTCAAAAATCTGGACCTTGACAAGGAGTTACGCTAGAGTCAACAAGTCTAATGTAGCAACATGACTGTGATGCTTTGATTCATGAAGAACATAAATTAAACTAGTTAGAAAGGGAGGAAGTAATACCTAGGTATAAATTTGCTTCGTTTCCTTATTATTAAGAAAAACATGAAGATGAAAATCTTGAATAAAATACTCAAAATTTTGAACCTCAAATTCATTATGTGGTTGAACAAGAAGCTACAATTCAAGGCATTAGAATGTCCAGAGGAATTGAGCTGGTATTTGTAACTAGACAAAAAATTGTAGTATTACAAAGAGCAAAACCAATAATAGCAAAAGGTGTACATGTGGTTATTAAAGTAAGGTATAATGAACCTAGATTTAATTGGTAGAGTGGAAGCATTATTAGAGGAATCCCAAGGGATTGGAGTAGAGGAATTCATAGTGTGTCGAACAAAGTTCCAAGACCTAATTTTCCGCATTGCACATACTACCATCACATTGGACATCATATCAATGAATGTCCATTTATTGAAAATAATGTGAAGCAAGGATTTGCTGAACATTTCTAAAGTAAGGAGAATAAATCTAAAAAAACAATAAAGTGGAAATGAGAATTCAAACTATGGTAGATGTAGTATCAATTTATGTAGCTCATGTACTAAATTTGTCGCAACCTTAGCCTTGGGCTCGTGACCAAGGTAAGAGCTTGCAAGGGTGTGGGCCAAGAAGGAAGCTTAGGAGTCACATCTCATGTTCCCGGGAGTGTAGGAAAGTGTGAGGAAATGAACATTCACACTCCCAACTCCCACATTGGGAGTTGGAGTCTAGATGGACTTTTGAATATTTGGAAAGTAATTGTAGGGGTCAAAACCCATTGGATTGAAAAGTTTCTTATATCATTGGAAAGATCTTGGAAATTAAATGTCTAAAATGGTCTCGCATGACCCATTTGGAAACTTCGAACACAAGTTATGGCCAAAAGAAAGGTTGGGAGTCAAATTAGCAATTAGACTTTTGACCACTAAAAGTTGGGAATCGCCCTGATTTCCTTACATGCAGGTGGTGTGGCACATATTGTTGGAAAGATCTCAACAAGTGTTACAACTTTCCTCCAAACCTCATCTCAATCGGAGGTTTTCACGCAAAGTTATGGGCCCCCAAAGTTGTAACAATCCCAGTTTTGGGAATTTCGAGATTCCCACTTGGGAGTTTCAGGATTCCCACTTGGGAGTCTTGGGACAAAATGACATTTGGGTGCTGGTCTCGTGGCTAGGCATAAAATATACTATAAAAGGAAAGGTGATGGTTTCCCCTAAGTTTGGGCTATGATGAATCTTGTGAGTTCATGTTTGCCTATGGCTCGTCCATGCACCAAAATGCTATAACTACACACTATTCAACTTGTTGTTTGGTTTGTGTAGGTCCATGTGAGTAATTGAATTGTTTGTCAATTTTCTTAATCCCATCTTGGAGCTCCAGCACGCCCTTTTACCCGTGAAGTGCTGCGAGCTTGGGAACGCACCCCAACTCCTTTTCCTTTCATTGTCTTCAATTTTGGACTTGAAGTTGAATTCATCAAGGAACTTGGGGGTGTGTCAAAATTTGTTACATCACAACAATGTTGGATTTACCTTTGTAGGAATTACCAATTTCGAAGTAAAACGAGTAATATCTAAACCATTATATTATGTGGCAATGCCCCACTCTATAGTTATAGTTACTAAAGCTCCATTTACAATAGCACTAGCCCATACCATTGTTGGTATGAAGTTTAGACCATAGACTCCAAAGGGAATAGAGCTTGTGAGCATGCATATAGAACTGCCTAGAAAAGTGGATAAGATTTTTGCTAAACAACCATTAGATCTAGGAGGAGGAGGAGGATTAGGACCTTCATGATATTTTTATTACCAATGGTGAATCAAGGCATACCACCATTACCACCAAACAAACCGTATTGTCAACCACTTAAGTATACTAAGTATGTGAAGGATTCTGACCCAGATGTTCATGTTAGAGTTTTTTAAATTGTTATTAGCGTAAACGGTGAAACAAAAGATGCAAAAATTGTTAATCTATTTAGTTTTACCCTCAAAAACACATTAAATGATTGGTGTAAGAATCACATGGGATGTCGCAACCCTAGCCTTAGGCTTGCGGCCAAGGCAAAGGGGTTGCAAGGTTGCGGGCTAAGAGGAAGCTTGGGAATCACATCACATACTCCTGGGAGTGTAAAAAAGTGTGAGGGAGTGAACGCTCACACTCCCAAGGCAACTCCCACTTTGAAAGATGGAGTCTCGGTGGACTCCCGAAACTTTAAAGAGCAATTTTAGGGGTCAAAACTTAATGTCTTGTGGCGTTTTTTATATCATTGGAAAGCTCTTAGAACTTAAATGTCTAAAATGGGTTCGTATTGCTCATTTGGACATCTGAAACACAAGTTATGGCCAAAAGAAGGGTCGAGAGTCAAACTGGCAATTTGATTCCCAACTAGAAAAGGTCAAGAATCGACCCGATTTACTTGTCTGCAGATGACTTGCGACATAATGTTAGAAAGCTCTTGACAAGGGTTATAACTTTTCTTTAGACCGCACCTCAATTTGAGGTCTATTTGCAAAGTTATGGTGCTGCAAAGCCACAGGAGTCCCAATTGGCGCGATTTCGGGACTCCCACTCGGGAGTCCCAGGAAAGAAAAGTCATTTGGATGTGGGCCCCATGGAGAGGTGCAGAAAGGGGGAAGGTGGTGGCTTCACCCAAGTTCGGGCCATGGTGAGTCTTGTGTGTCCGTGTTGCCCATGGTTCACCCTAGCACCAAAGGTGTTCCAACTATGCACTAACCACCTTGTGTGGGTTGTGTGCAAGCCCGTGTGAGTGCATGAATCTTGTCAACTCTTCCTAGTCTCATCCCGAAGCTCCAACACGCCCCTCTACCCCTCAAAGTGTTATGAGCTAAGGAGCATGCCCTGACTCCTCCCCCTTCCGTTGTCTTGTACTTGGACTCATTTTTTGAGTCCTTCAAGGAGTTGGGAGTGCGTCATGGGAGACTACCTAAATTGCACTTTTGTAGAATTGCAATTAGCTTTCTATAAATGATTTAGAACAATTCAAAATGATGAGCAAGTCTATATATGGCTAAAGAATATGAAGCATGAAAAGAATGAAAGGGTGGAGGTTTATTATGAGAAACTATTGAAGTTAACCAATAGTTTTCAACACAAGACAACATATAGTTTCTTAACTATTATTTTTAGATTTGGATTACAACCATATCTCCATTTAGCAACAATAAAAAATAACTTTGGTTTGTGAAGAAGGAAATTCTAAAATTGAGTCAATAAGTAATTTGTTAATACCACATAATAGTAAAATAATATTAGCTTAAAAACCTTAAACAATTCCAAAGAAAATAGGAATGTATTATACAAATTGTCATAGGACAAATCACAATGTTGAAACATGCAAAGTCAAAAGAAAATAAGAGTCTATTCTTGTAGTTTATGAAGATACCATTCAGTAGATTAGAATACAAAAACTTGTGAAGTATTCCTATCATATCTGTGGTGAGATTGGACATAAGATTATAGACTTTCCTAAATACAATGACATGTATAATTTGTTTAAGAACAAAGGAGTGAAGACTACAAAAAAACCATCTATGGTGGAGCCCAAGGTTGCTAATCCTTTAGTTCATATAATGGATGTCGACATGGCCATCACCAAGATCAAGATTATTGAAAAACAAGTGTTCAAGGACAAAAAGTTAATAAAAAAGAAGTCTGTTGCTGAATGGGAAGAAGAACAGATACTACAATAATATTTTGTCAATATAATATAAAAGATGCAAGCAAAAGACCCACCAGAAAGTCTGAATCAAAAGGAGAAAACATGGCGGAGTACAAGCTAGGCATGATTACCAAATATTGAGGTGTCCATATAACCAATTGTACCAATTTATTTTTTTGTTATTCCTAACAACATAATTATGTTTATGGAATAGATATTCCAAGTTATCAATAAATAGATGCTGGAAATTACCTATACCTTAAAGTTAGGTCAGTTATTGAAGATAAAACTAGATCTTAATAAATACATGTGGTTGAAACTAAAGCAAATAAAACCTAATATAGCTACTAAAGTGACATGAGAGCCTAATGTAGCCACAATGATTGAAACACATTATGTAATTGACATTCCAGCTATAGAAATAAATAACCAAATGGTAGTTATCCAAATACAAGTTGGGAAGAACATCGTTGAAGATGTTTTGTTAGATGTAGGAGCAAATGTAAATATCATAACAAATAACCTCGGAATAAAATTAGGTTTACCCAAACTAAGACCAACCCCATACCACCTCAAAATGGTAGATCAAAGCATGACCAGACCTTTAGGAATCATCAAAATTTGAAGATTCACATACATGGCATACCATATGTAGCCACATTTATTGTTTTGCAAACTAATGTGGTAGATTTTACCTATTCCATGTTGTTGGGAAAACCTTGGCTTTAAGATGCAAAGGTTACACACGATTAGGAGAACAACATGACTATTGTTCAACGTATTGGAACACTTAAAACAATATCAATTAACAAAAAATTGGGAGCAAAAACCAGAAGGTCCAAATACTTATGTCGTTATTTTTGGAATATGAATTCATAGTAGTCTACAAACCTTGAAAACACGTGGTAGCTGATCCTTTGTCTAAATTACCAGACAATTGGAAACCATTGGAATCCCATATCAAACTGTAGATTCATCATTATTTTTTGTAGAACCTATATGGATTCATGAGGTGAAGAATTATTTAAAGACGGGTCAGATGTTAGAAACTTTGAACTTAACTCAAAAACAAAAAGTTAGCTAGAAAGGAATAACCTTTTTACTCTAAGAGGGAAAAATGTATAAAACGGAAAAAATAACATATTGCATAAATGTTTGACCACCTCATAAGCACATGTTATTCTTAAGGAGCTACATGAAGGAGTGGTAAAAGGAAATTTTGCTTTAAATATGACTACAAAGAAAATTTTGGATGCAGGTTATTAGTGGCTAACTCTATTCAAAGATACTCATGAATTTTGTAGAAGTTGTGATAGTTATTAAAAAGTTGGAAGACTAAAAACAAAAGTTCTAGCCAAACTAATAACAACACTTCCAAAGGAACCTTTTATAGGTCCAATTAAACCAACAAGAAGATTAACATGGAACATATATATTCTGGTAGTTATAGATTATGCAACCAAGTGGGTAGAGGCAAAGGCATTAAGAACCAATATTATAGTTTTTACAACCATATTTATGTATGAATATATTTTGACCAGATTTGGATGTCCTTTGACCATGGTTACATATTAAGGAATACATTTCATCAATGATACAATCAAACATCTAATTTCTAAAAAAATGTTAAAGCATGTTAGTTATACTATTTATTATCCATAGGGAAATGGATAAACAAAATCTACTAACAAAGTTATTGGTAGATTATTGACCACGTTAGTCAATGAAAAGAAAACACACTAGGATGAACATTTGTTTACAATTTTATTTTCATACATGGCGTCTTACAAGGTGGCAACATGATACACACCTTACCAATTAATCTATGGTCTACATCCTCTAGTGCTAACATAATATATTCTAATGGCTATTAATGGAAACCCTAGAAATGAAAAACCCACTAAAGTACTAACTACCAAAATTACAAAACTACAAAAGTTACATGATAACAAATTGGAAGCTCAAAACAATGTTGGAAAAAACCAATGGAACATATTTTTGTGGAGTCAACAAAAACATATAGAGAAGAAGTTCGAATTTGGAGATTATGTTATTTGGTTCCCAAGGTAGAAAAAACACATTTAAGCAAATTCAAGAAAATATTGTTTGGCCCATTTAGGGTATAATATTGCTTACCTAATAACATTATTCTTTTTTTTTGGCCAACAAAATTGAACCAAACCCAATATTGGTCAATATTAACAAGTTGAAACCATATAGATATGTGGATCAGACATTGAAAGAGATTCAAAGTTCAAAGAATAAAAAATCCTTAAAGTCTATAAATTTTGACCACAAAAAGGTAAATTTTATGAAAATTCAAAAGAAAAGTAGCATTAGAGATCATAAAACTGATCAAACAATCATATCAAAAGAAGCTTCGGTCAATTTGATGAGTCAACAATATATGATATTATTCAAAGATTATGATCACACAGTTTCACAACCAGTAAATTATAAGTTAGATATGTATGTAACATTAGAAAAAAAAACTATGTTCATATGATGATTCAACACATGACAAAAAAAAATTGTAGTGTGGATAATGTTAGGTTATCGAATTTTTTTTGTTTTATCATAAGAACCCAATACCATACCTACATAGTTGTTAGGTTAGTAGGCATTAATTGTAGCCCATGTTGTTAGTATGAACTCAAACAAAAATCAAACAAGTGTCAAAAAACAAGAAAAAATGACAAATCATTCAAACACTAACCCTAAAGCAGAAAGTGAAACATCACTACACGAAACGAGGTGATGGCATTTTTGATGTTGACAAAGAACAAAATGACTACTCATTTTCGTTTTTCGTAAACAAATTTTTGACATTTTATATTTCCAAAATGAGCACAAAAGAAAATTTTGTTGAGAAGTTGCAAAAACAATCTAGAAAGAGACTATAAAAATTGAGAGAAGAAAAACAAAAAAGATAGAGTATAACAAAAAAATTCCAACATTTTGCCTTTGCAGTCTAGGTCTCTCTCGAGAGGTCTGCCATTTCCATCTCCTATTTATTTTTCTTTTTCTCAAAGATCTTCTCCGTTGTCTAAATTTGAAAGGGTTTTTGTAATGATTAGAAAGAACAACAAAGATTGCAAATAAACTTTTAGGAAGTACAATTTAAAAAAATTTAGAAGAAAGTACGCACAAGTGAATAGGTTGGTCCAATTTTCAATTTTGACTTTGAAAAGGAGCGGCAATGGGAGGATTTGCGACAACAACAAGAAGGACCATCACAACAAGAGCCTACACATGAATAGATTTTAGAGAAGCTCCGAATTCCAAATAAGAAGCGCAATAAAAGGACTTAGCAAGAAATGGTTACTAATCTCTGAGGAAAAAAGGTCCAAACTCAACAAGATGATGACGTTAGGTATATCTTTACTCCTATAGAGTAGAGTTAGAATAACAATCTAAAAAACATTCTACTTTGGAGAAGTTATGGAAAGGAGGAGAGAAAATGGGCAAAAAAAAATGGATTGGTAGGTTTGTTTGAGATTGAATGGAAGACTCCCCATCATAATATTTTGGTTGAATTTTAAACAATTGGAAACTAGATTTTAAGCACAATAGAATCAAAGTTATGATGGTAGAGGAGCAAAGAATTATAGATAAACATCTATTGGTGAAAGTTTTTAAATTTTACCATACATGTGAAACAAAAACAAATTAGGCAAAAATGTCAAATGCTAAAGTAGCTTTGGCAGACATTGCTGATAGGGTTCTAAATATTTACAACACCAAACTAAAGATAGGTTGTTAAAAAAATGAAACCAGAGTATGTTAATAGGATTGTTACAATTTGCCCATTATTTATCAAAAAGATAAGGTATAGTACTTTAACAACAAATTTGCCATGATGATCTCCAAAGTAGATCATGGAAAATTTGTCAATTGAACTATAATCATGTATTATAAGTTGGTCAAAGACTTAATCGGATCGGAAAATGTCAAAAGAACATGATTGAAGGAATTGCCAAGAGAGAGCCTAAAAATGATGTATGCCATTTTGTTATTGTTCTAGAAGTTTTGTTTCAAAAATGGTTTTAAGTCAAAGGAACAAAACCATAGGAAAAGAAGTAGAATGAACAACCACAAGAGGAGAAGAGGAGGAAAGAGACTTTAAGAAATAAATTCATAAAAGAAAAGACCTCTGAACCTTGCACATATTTCTCCCAAAAAGGAGAAAGAACTATAAACAAGGATAACTAGAATAACAATTATGATGTCCCAATTTGATGATGATGAAGAGAGGGAAATTCTGTTGAAGAGGTAGAAAATACAAGAAGAATCCACAATGAAAGGCAATGTTAACCCTCAATAAGCAATAGAGTTGCTAAAAAAGAAAAAACAACAACAGTGACCAAAGGAAAAATCAATGTACCCTAGGTCAATACCAAACCATATATCTCTCCAAAGCAAGAAAAGGGATTAAATGGGTAAGAGCAATAGAAATGGCCCAAAAGGGAGTCACATTTCAACCCCAAAAGGAACCAAAGTAACAGATGTAGGAAGCACAACCAAATTTGCCTGATGTGCAGTAATTTGTTCCAACACCACAAAGTTATGAAGGTATACCACCTTCAAGACTAGGTTCTACTATAGGAACAAACATTTTTGGAGATATCTGGACTTCACATAGAAGTATAGGATCTTTAAACAATGTTTCCAAGGGACAAACTCTTAGATTTCGTACACTAGGGTTTGTACAAGGATTAGAAGCAAAGCTAGATGAACATAGGAGAGTTACATTATGGTTCAACATGCAGCAAAATACATCACATAGATGACCGACATTCTACTCAAATTTTATGATTTGGGAATCATAAATAAACAAATCACAAAGGAAAAGGACAAATTTGTTTAGAACTTGCAGGGAATTTTGGAAAAAGGACAAAAGCTCAAAGCAAAATTGTAGGTGAAGCAGGATGATAATAATGAGGTATTAGCAAAATTACAAACAACTAGACAGAAGATCAACAACATGGAAAAGCACAATAAGGATCTAAAGAAAAGCAGGGTTGAGAAGGATTTTTTACAATCAACTTTGATGCACACAAATGTTAATTATTATAAGCTTAAGACATAGAAAGATTCTTTAGGTGTGGAACGCAATAAACTTTAGAGAGATTATAAGGATATGGAGTAGACTTTTATAAAGCAACCAAAGGAACTAAAGGAGCTCAGAGAGGATATTGGTAATGTTTATCAACCCAAAATGAAATATAAAGGTAATTTAACCAAAGATAGGCAAAGATGGATAAAAATGTGCAGAGGCATATGGCTTTTAATGAAATATTACAACAAGTTCTAAAGCAAGCCTAGGGAATCAAACCCTTCAACTCAATAATGTTTTCAAATAAAAAAATGAACTTAAGAAGCAGCATAGTTTGTTTCAAATAAAACTCAACGCATTGATTATGAAAAAGAAGGATGTAGATCTTTGGTGGGATGTAGTGTAGGATATATTTTAAAAGGAAATAAGAAAAAATTGTAAAATGTATGAGAGAAATGAGAAGTCCTACAAGCAAAATATATTTTAAATGAAAAAGGCCATACCATCATTCCAGTATGAACCTTTAGTCACGACTCTAGAACCAAAAACCTCGTATGAGGAAGAAAAGAGAGGACAAACTAATGGTGTGGGACCATCAAAAATAAAAACAATACAGTAGGAACTGGGAGACCTCATAAGAGGAAGGGGTAGTTCTCATAAGAAAGCTAAAGATATGAAATATGTATCAAAACATAGTCTAGAGCCATTAGAGTCTATTCCACAAAAGGTTAGTTCCCAAGAGTATGGATTTGTAACTATATAAATAAGAAAGTAGATACAAAATAAGGAACACATAGTTGAAAAATAACATGTGGATTAGATTGATCCAACATTAGATTTGTAATCACAACAATAGATACAAGTCACATTAAAGTTGCAATCAAAGCAATAAACAACAACATATCAACAAACAAGTGCACAATTATAAACAAAGGTACAATACATACAACAACAGATTCTAAACACAACAAATAATCAACCTTTGATTCAATTTGAAGTACAATAGGCATAGATAGATTAGACTATAGTACAAATAGATCAAATTGTGGTACATATGTATCAAATTATAGTACAACAATATCAACATTAGATTTATAACTCATAGGATCAGAAACAATAATTGATTTAGCTTTCTTAACATACTTTGATCCAAAATTTTGGGACATAATTTAAAGTACCAGTGGGGTAATGTTAAGGGAGTAATTAATCATTGTAAATAGTTAGTTAGTTAATATTTACTTATCTAGTTACTTTTCTAGGATTTACTAACTAATTTACATAATTTTCAACACCATTTGAATTTGAATTGATCATAGGATTGTTTTAAGGATATCACTTTTGAAAGACACATGAAGAGGATGATTGTAGAACCTTGAGTTTTGGAAAGTATGGAACAAGTGCATTGTTTTTTGGAAAGGCTTGAATTCCATAGCTAGATTTGTTGTTTTAATGTTTTTTTCATAATTTTCATGATTGGATAAAAATTTTGAACTTAGATATGAGTAGATTTGATTGAGTAGAATTTTTTAATTTTAGTTTCATGATATGTTTAGTCCATATTTAGACCATAATATATAATAGGAATTTTGTATTTACCAAAGAACCTTGTCTTCTAAATTGACTTGCATAGGGAGGGAAAGATGCAAAAATCAAAACCAAAAGGCAAAAAGAATTTTTTTGTTAAAAAGAAAAGGCGTTGAAAAATGAATAACTTGGTGAATGAAGGATAAAATCTTTCCAATTTCTTTGAACCGCTTCTTGGTTCAATCCTTTCAACAATTATATTCGACCAAGAAAATGGAAGAACATTGCATTGCCATCTAGGCGACCTAATGGAAAATAGGACAATGGGACTGGGGCGAAATGGGTTGAAATGGGAGGAGTAGAAAAAATCAAATTGCATGCTTGGGCCACCAAAAGGAGAAAGAGGTGGCATAACCTTTTGAAAAGGTTTGGAAGGAGTGAGCTTTTTTGTGGCTTTCAAGTTTCACGAAGGAACAATATTCTCTTGTAAGAAAACCTCTACACATGCCTTCTTCATTCACTATAATTGTTAACCCAATTTTTCAAGTGTGAATATACTAACCGGTTGTTACCAATTGGTAATCGGTAAGGCAATATAACTTTTAAACTAATACAATTATTACTAGGTAACAAGATCTTAGGGGAATCAATCTGTTGAAATAACCAATAATAGGTGTTAGAGTAACCAAGGGGATAAGTTAACTAATAATAAACATGTAGAGTAATTGATTGTTGATAGTAATAGGTCAATTTAAACTTGTAACCAATAGTTATTTTAGTTTAAATTTAAGTTTTATCGACTAATGATTAAGTTAAAACAATGTTATGTTTGGTATAAATAAAAGGATGTGAAAATTGACATAGATATATATTTTTGGAACTTCTTGGAATTTTTTTGAACTTATTGGAACTCTTTTCTTCTTTTGATTTATTAGATAATTTCTTGCTTGTATTTTTGGTCTATGAACATGTTCATTTAGAACTTGAATATTTTTATTTATTTCAATTTGTTATGTAAGATAATGTCACAACCTTAACCTTGGGCTTGCGATCGAGGCAAATGCTTACAAAAGTGTGAGATGAGAGTGAAGTTTGAGAGTCACATTTCATGTTCATGATAGTGTAGGAGAGTGTGAAGGAATGAGTGCACACTCCTAAGTGGGCTCCCACTTTGAGAGTTTGGGGTTTATTTTTAGAAAACAATTTTAAGGGTTAAAACTCGTTGGATTGAAAAAATATTAATACCATTGGAAAGATCTGGAGACATAGATGTTTAAAATGAGCCCACATTACCCATTTGGGTACTTAAAACATAAATTATGGCCAAAAGAAGGGTCAAGAGTCAAATTACCAATTTGACTCCCAACCACTAAAAGTCAATAATTGCCATGATTTACTTACATTCAGGTGACATGAGACATATTGTTGGAAAGTTATCGATGGGGGCTACAACTTTGCTTTAAACCTTAATTCAATTGGAGGTCTATAAAAAAAATTATGGGTCTCCGAAATCATAGGAGTCCCAATTTCGGGAATTTCAGGATTCCCAACTTGGGAGTCTTAGGATAAAATGACATTTGGGCGTAGCCCCCGTGGCTAGGCACATAAAATACTGTAAGGGGGAAGGTGGTGGCTTCCCCCTAGTTTGAATCGTGATGAGTTTTGTGAGTCCACATATGTTCATGGCTTGTCCATGTACTAAGAGTGCTACAACTACACATTAACCAACTTGTTGATTTGTTTGTGCAAGCTCATGTGAATAATTGACCCATTTGTCATTTGTTTCAAACCCCATCCCAAAGCTCCAATATGCCCCTTTTACCCCTGAAATGTTGTGAGCTAGGGAATGCATCTAAACTCCTTTTGTTGTTTTCACTTTGAAACTCGCATTTGAATATTATGAACAATTTGGGGTGCATTAGATAAAATTTTGTTTTGTTTTTGCATTTGGGAGAACATAATTATATCTGAATTTTTTATTCAAAGTAACTTGTTGATAACATCTAAAACATAATTAAGAAGTTTGAAGACAAAAAATTCCAAATTAAAAAAAAAAAAAAAAAAAAAAAAAAAAAAAAAAAAAAAAAAAAAAATTTTAAATTTTTTTTTTTAAAAAAAAAATAAAAAATTTTTTTAATTGAATAAATTAAATTTAAGATGACAAGGAGGTAAAGTAAGAGGGGGGGAGGGGGGGGG
>Ga0116230_10002952_pt1 | contig 16436 bp, 15 predicted proteins | sample S1TSphfallax_3_FD_88678 | JGI IMG/M metagenome (GOLD analysis project Ga0116230, IMG submission 88678) | Host-associated microbial communities from peat moss isolated from Minnesota, USA - S1T2_Fd - Sphagnum fallax MG | ecosystem: Host-associated > Plants > Peat moss > Unclassified | place...
ACGATATCGCAATCCGCGAGCGCCTGGTAATCCGTGCTTGCAGAGATCAGGCTGAGCGCCTTTGTGACGGTTTGCTGAGAGAGGCTGCCGCGCGAGACGGATGTGGCGTAATTGTCTTCTATGATTTTGCGACCCCGCTCGAGTGCCTCGGCACTCACATCGGTTTGCACCACGGGAAGGCCGGCATTGGCGAGCGCCATGGCGATGCCCCCGCCCATTGTGCCGGCGCCGATTACGCCGGCCTTGGCGATCCTGCGGGCTTTGATGTCGGGGCCGACTCCCGCAATTTTTGCGGCCTGGCGTTCGGCGAAGAACACGTGGATCAATGCTTTGCGGGCCGGGCTGGCGAGGCAGGCGGCAAACGCGTCGGCTTCAAAAGCTGAGGCTTCGTCGAATGGTTTTGTGACCGTGGCCTCGACGCATTCAAGAATTTTGACGGGCGCTGTGAGCCCGCGCCATTTGGCTGCGTTCTGCTTGCGTAGCGTGCCGAAAAGATCAAATTCTGTTTCAGCGATTTTATCAGCGCGGTCACGCAAGACCGGGTGGGATTCGCCAGACACCGCACGGGTGCGGGCAAACGCCACGGCCTCCTCGCGCAGATTCTCCGCAACCACCTTATCGACCATGCCAAGTTCGAGCGCTTTCGCGGCGGCGATGTGCTTGCCGGACAATATGATATCGAGTGCTGGTTGCGCGCCGATCAACCTGGGTAGGCGGGTGGTGCCACCGCCGCCCGGTAGCAAGCCGAGATTAACTTCCGGCAGGCCAACGCGGGCATTCGCGAGCATGATTCGGTAATGGCAAGCGAGTGCGAGCTCATAGCCGCCGCCGAGGGCGGCACCTGAAATGGCGGCCACGATCGGTTTAGGGCTGTCTTCCATTGGTGGATATAGGTCTCTGAGACCTGGAAACGAGGCGGGTTTGCCGAATTCCCGAATGTCCGCGCCGGCGATGAAGACCGGATCACCGATGATGACGATTCCCACGATCGCGGGGTCAACCACGGCGCGGGCAACGCCCTCGAACAGATCCGCGCGCATCTGGGCGCTCAGGGCGTTGACGGGCGGGTTGTTGACCGTCAACACTGCGATATCACCATCTTGCTCGTAACGCGCAGCCATATCTTTAAACCTCGCCATGGTTTCGATAACTTGAGTGGATAGACGATTACAGCCTTTGCCATCCCGAGGTGCATTGCCGGGAGCGATGTATCGGTGGAACGATATGTCATGCCAATCAACTTGCCCGTACCCGCCCATTGTCTCAAAGCTATTCGGATTTTGGCTTCTCGGGGCGTTGAAAATCCGGGTCTTCGGCAGCCTTGCCGGTTATTGGGGTGAATATGAGTGGTCTGACAATTCCTGCCTTGCTTGCCGATTCCGAAGCCAGATTCGCCGAACGGATTTTTATACGGGATAACGGCCAGAACGTTACCTTTAAGACGATGGCGCAGGCAGCAAGGTCGGTCGCCAAGGGCCTCATCTCAATTGGTGTCCAGCCGGGGGACAGGCTTGCGCTTTGGGCGCCGAATCGGTGGGAATGGGTGGCAGCGGCCTTGGGCATCCAACTGGCCGGCGGCGTTTTGATTCCGCTGAATACCCGGCTGCGCGGCATGGAAGTCGGCGCCATTCTTCGCCGTGCCAAGGCTATTGGGTTGATTTCAATCGGTCATTTTCTTCGTGTCGATTTTCCGGCCATGCTCACCAACGAAGACGTTCCGAATTTACGCCACAGGATCGTTCTTGGGGATTATGAAGGCGGCATGGCCCCACATCTACGTTGGGAAGAATTGCTCGCGGCTGGAGGTGCGATTGACGATGCCGATGACGCTGCCCGTGCGGCGGCGGTGAAGGCGGATGATATTTGCGACATCATGTTCACGTCAGGTACGACCGGCGAACCAAAGGGAGCGATGTTCACCCATGCCATGACCTTGGAAGGTGCGCGGGGCACTGTCGGCCTCAACGCCCTCACGCCGAATGACCGTTATGCTGCCTTCGGTCCGTTTTCACATAATGCTGCGTATAAAGCCGGCTGGCTGGCGGCTTTGATGTCTGGTGCTTCGATGGTGACGATGAGTGACCAGAGCCCGGATGGTGTGGCAAAGCTGATACAGCAAGAAAAGATTTCGATTTTGCCGTCGCCGCCGACGGTATTGCAGGGTTTGCTATTACACACGGATTATACAAGTTTTGATCTCTCTAGCCTACGCCGCGTGACGACGGGCGGTACGACGGTTCCAGTTAAGTTGCTTTACGATTTGCGTAAAGCGTTTCCAAATGCGGTCGTGGCGACCGGATATGGCATGACCGAAATCTGTGGTTCGGCGACCAACACGCGACCTGACGATTCACTCGAAATCATCGCGAGCACGGCCGGCCGGGCAATTCCCGGTACTCAGCTGCGCTGTGTGAATGCCGAGGGCTTCGATACAAAACCTGGCGAGACCGGCGAGGTTTGGATACGGGATGCAAAAACGATGCTTGGTTATTTAGATAATCCGGAAGCCACAGCCAAGGCTCTCGACCCAGAGGGCTGGTTTCACAGCGGTGATCTCGGCGCCTTTGATGAGGCAGGAAATCTGAAAATTATCGACCGGCTGGGTGACATGTATATAACCGGCGGCTTCAACTGCTATCCCGCCGAAATCGAAAAAGCCCTGGTTCAAATCAGAGGAATTGCTGCGGCTTCTGTGATCGGCGTACCGGATGAGCGGCTGGGGCAGGTTGGTCGCGCGTTTATTATCCGTGCACCGGGCGCCGACATCGACGAAGCGCAGATTTTGTCCTGGTGCAAATTGAATATCGCCAATTACAAAATCCCACGCAGTATCGTATTTGTGGATGAGTTGCCGCTGAACGCCACCGGCAAGGTTGTGAAGGCGAAGCTGCGCGCTTACTCGTAACGATTTCCTAATTCCGACGAATTGTTCTTTCGGTAAATTCCACGTTGAAGCGATAACGCTCTGGATGGTAAGTCACCAGAACGACTTCCATCGGCTGGCCCGACCGATCATAATAAACCCGTTTGACCTTCAATGTCGGTGAATCGGCAGTGAGATCAAGATACTTACCAGCAAGTTCACCGGCTTTTCCGGCGCCGATGGTTTGTTCCGCCCGTATAACCCGCTTTGACAATACGCGCTCGATTCGGCGGATGACCACTTCGCCGGCCTGAAAGGATGCGAGATCGATGCTTTTTCCGACTTCGCTCGGCACGAAAATGTGTAGATAACCGACAGGGCGGGATTCCAGCATGGCAAGCACCTGCACGCAGGTAGCTTTTTCATTTTCTTTAAGCGCGAGCGCGTGGATGATTTCTTCCGGCGGCGCGATCGTTTCCACGGAAATCACCTTTGTGTTCAGCGCCTCCGCGGTGGCAAGAAACTCACTCAACGAGCCGACAAGGCGGACAGAACGGATTTCATCGGGCCGTTCCGCGACGAAAGAGCCGATGCCGTGGCGTTTGATAATCAGGCCCTGCATAATAAGCTCGTCGAGCGCACGCCGCACGGTGATACGGCTAACGTTGTACTCCGCGCAGAACTCTTCCTCGCTTGGCAATGGCGCGCCAGCCGCGAATTCGTTGGCGTGAATGCGGCTGCGTAAATCTTGCTCCACCTGATGATAGAGCGGAAGAGGTGCCTGTTCGAGCAGAGGTGGTTCCTTTGTCGTGTGCCGATACCAAATGATAGCGGTATAGGATGAAAGGACCAAACGGAGGGAACCTGCAAGCGGGCGATGCCCGAACAGAGCAACAATCGTATTAGTGATGCGTGTGTTGCCCGCGGCGCTGGGGGCATCTCAACGAGGCAAAACCGATCAGCCGGCGGACATTCTTGATGACCGCCGGCTGATCTTGTCACCTCGCTGCCGGCCAGACCAATGGCAGGTGATAGAAGCTGCCGTTTATGCCCGCCCGGACGCCTATGGTTTCCCCTGGCTTGACGGAGAAGGCTGGAATGCGCGCCAGCCATTCTTGAAGAAAGATTCGAATTTCAAGCTTGGCCAGAGTGAAACCGGGGCAGGTGTGGTCGCCGCGCCCAAACGCTGAGTTGACCTTGCTTGGCCGGTCAAACTTCACCGTCAAAGGCTCATCAAACTCCCGATCGTCCAGGCCATGCAGAAATGTTGGCAAAACCACCATGTCACCGTCTTTCATCGCCACCCCATGGTACTCAATGTCTTTGGCCACCACCCGTCCTGGATTGGTGACGGCAAAGCGGCGTAAAAATTCATTGATCGCAGGCTCTATCAGATCAGGATTTGTCGTAAGCTGATGGCGTTCTGAGGGATGCGTCGCAAGAAAATGCGCGATGAAGCCGAGTGTCGATGCAACCGTGTCTAGCCCGCCGATCAGCACCAGGGCGCATACCGAGACAGCATCTGGGATCGATATCAATTCACCGTCGATGACGCTATTGGCGACGTGCGTAATCAGGTCAGTGCCTGTACCGCCGCGCCGTGCGACAACTTTTTCCGCGACATAACCATTCAGAGATATAAAAAGCTCTTGTTTGGACTTGTCACCAGGGTTGATGATTTGTTCGACCAGTTCGAGCAGAGGCAGACGATCACTTTCCGGCAGATCGACCATTCCCATGAAGATACCGATCGGCAAATGCTGCGCAAAATCGGCAACAAATTCGCAGTGTCCGGATGGCTTGAAATCCTCGATCAGATCGGCCGCCAGCTTGCGCACGATCGGTTCTAGCCGGCGGATGGCTCCGACTGTGAAAAACGGTTGTATGAGCGAACGATATTTACCATGCTCCGGCGGGTCGAGGGTAATAGGACGCAGGGGCTGTTTTGGGTTATTCTCCTTTGGCACGCTTTTCATCCGGGAGGAGAATTTTTCGTGGTCCTGGAAGATTTCGGCGATATGCACGCCGCGCGTGGCGATCCAATGGCCGCCATTGCGGGGGGTCCAGAAAATATCCGGAACGCCGGCCGCATGCAACCTGGCGAATGCGCCATGGTAATCTGTTTCCGCACCTGGCGGATGGTAGAGGTCGAAGTCAAAGACCAGGTGGCTGGGAATATGCGGCGGGATCGGGACTGGTTGGGTGGCAGCGGCCATTGGACTCTCCTTAGATTTTGCTCATTATACATTCAACGATGAATGTAAGTCAAAGACCGATGTGATTGACGTAAAGGATACACCCCAAAGTGAGGCGAACGAAAGACGATGCCGCGCAAACGCGCGTGTCAATCATTCTCGCGGCGGCGGAAATGTTTCATCGTCACGGTGTTGCTGGCACGAGCATGGAGCACGTGGCGGCCGCGGCGGGGATCACCCGCGGCGCGATCTATTGGCACTTCCGGAACAAGACGGAGCTGTTTATCGCGGTGCGAGAGCAGGAAAAGCTGCCGTTGATCAATTTTATGGACTTGGAGAGCCAACATTCAACGAGCGATGATCCGCTTCTCGACCTGGAGCGTGCATTGACTGGCATTATCGATAGGTTGGCGGCGTCAGCTTTTTTGAAGCAAGTCCACCAAATTATCGCTTTTCGCTGTGAATATGTCGACGAGCTTTTGCCGGCCTTCGAACATATTTATCGCTCGCCCAGGCAGCCATTTCTTAAAATGCTGGCACGCTCATATCGTGCTGCCCAAAAATCTGGTGTTTTGGGGATGAATGGCGCGCCGCTGCATCTGGCGCAGGACACGGCGGCCTTCATGCAAGGCGTGTTGACGACTTGGCTGGTTGACGACGGGTCGCCCGCGGCGACGCGCCGGTCACGGCGGATGATCCGCCTGCACATCAAAATGCGGCGCGCTTGAGGGTAACTGCCGGCAAACATCGCCTGAACGATGGTCTATGCTTGAGTGCGGCAAAATTGTTGAAGGTACAGAATTCAAATGTAACTAAAAAACTGAGTTTCGCCGGTTCGGTGGGCTAATGGTTATGAAGGTGCATATTGGATCTGCGGTTATCGCCCGACGAATTGGCCTTCCGCGATGAGGTGACAAGGTTCATCGAAGGGGCTCTACCTGCCGGCATCAGGCGGCGGATGGAGTTGGCTGCCCATCTTGAGGCCGAGGATATTGTGACGTGGCATAAGATTTTGCACCGCCAAGGCTGGGCGGTGACAAACTGGCCTCTGGAATGGGGCGGGACGGATTGGTCTCCCGTGCAGCGCTATATTTTCAAGGAGCGGCTGCAGGCCGCCCCGGCGCCCGAGCCTTTGACCTATAATGTGAATATGATTGGGCCGGTTCTGATCGCCTTCGGCACCGAAGCCCAAAAACAAAAATTTCTGCCTGGCATTGCCGCTTTGGATGAGTGGTGGTGCCAGGGTTTTTCGGAACCTGGCGCAGGCTCGGATTTGGCTTCTCTGAAAACAACAGCAAGGCGGGACGGAGAAGACTATGTTCTGAACGGCCAGAAAATCTGGACTTCACAGGCGCAATTCGCGGATTGGATGTTCTGCCTTGCGCGAACCGACCCGCAGGCCAAAAAGCAACGTGGCATCAGCTTTTTGCTGATCGATATGAAGACCCCGGGCATCACCGTGCGGCCGATTTTATCGCTGGATAACAGCCATTATCTGAACGAGGTTTTTCTGGATGATGTTCGTGTGCCGATGGAAAATCTCGTCGGACAGGAAAATGATGGCTGGACAGTCGCGAAATTTTTGCTTGGAAATGAGCGCTCCGGCATTGCGCGCATCGGGCTGACGCGCGGCAGGCTGGCGCGGGCGCGGCGCGTGGCTGGCCAGATGCTGTCCGCCGGCCGGCCGCTGATTGAGGACCTGAAATTCCGTGAACGATTGCTGAACGCGGAGATTGAATTGCGGGCGTTGGAGCTGACGCAGCTTCGCGCGATCACCGCGCCGAAGGATGCTTCTGATCTTGCGGCGATCAGTTCGATTCTTAAGTTGAAAGGCACAGAGTTGCAGCAGATGGCGGCGGATTTACTGTTTGAGGCCGCCGGGCCCTGGTCGCAAAGCTATGAGCCGCTGGGCACGTGCGCGGTCGACGACGCGGATTGGGCGCCGGGTATTGAGTCGACATATTTTTTTGCGCGGGCCGCGTCAATTTACGGGGGCTCAAATGAGATTCAGCGCAACATTATTGGCAAATCGATTCTAGGTATCTGATGGATTTCGATCTCACGGAAGACCAAGCAATGCTGCGCGATAGTCTCGCGCGGCTATTGCGTGACCGGTACGGATTTGCCGCCCGCCAGACCTATCTGTCCGCCGTGAACGGATGGTCGCCGGAGATATGGTCCGCCTATGCGGATTTGGGATTGCTCGGTTTAGGCATCGCCGAGGCGGATGGCGGTTTCGGCGGTGATGGCGTCGATCTGATGATCGTGATGCGGGAATTTGGCCAGGTTTTGGCAACGGAACCCTACCTGGCCAGCGTGGTGCTCGCCGCCGGCATTTTAAGTGAAGCGGCTTCGCCTGACCAGCGCGCGGCATGGCTGCCGCAAATCGCCGCGGGAACATTGCTGGTGGCGTTCGCTCATGCGGAGCGCAATGCCCGTTATCATTTGTCCTTCGTCGAAACCTCGGCACGCCCTACCGGCGATGGATGGATATTGAACGGCGAAAAGACATTCGTGCGTCATGGCGATTGCGCTCAAAAATTCATCGTGAGCGCGCGTGTCGCCGGTGAGACGGCAGAGCAGGCCGGTTTGTCATTATTTGCGGTGGATGCGGATGCTCCAGGGCTATCGCGCACGAGGCTGAGTACACAGGACCGTTTGCATGGCGCGCATATTTTATTGCACGGCGTTCGGGTGGCCCCGGCGGATTTGATCGGCAAGTCTGGCGGCGCCCACGCAGTGATCCAACAGGCAGCCGATCAGGCCATGGCGGCACTGTGCGCCGAGGCGGTTGGCTGCATGGAGGCCGCTTACCAGCTCACTGTGGAGTATTTGAAAACGCGCCAGCAATTCGGCGTGGTCATTGGCAGTTTCCAGGTGGTTCAGCATCGTGTGGCGGATATGCTGGTCATGTTAGAGTTGGCACGATCGATGATGTTCGAGGCGGCCTTCATGGCCCGCGCCACCGATGCGGCCGCGCGGTATCAGGCGATTGCGATGGCGAAAATCCAGATCGGCCGCGCCGGGCGGTTTATTGGCCAGCAGGCCATCCAGCTGCATGGCGGCATTGGCACGACCGAGGAATACGCTGTTGGGCATTATGTGCGCCGGCTGCTGGCTATCGAGACCGAGTTTGGGGACACGGAATATCATTTATCGCAACTTGCATCATCACAATGGAGTTCGTCATGACCGAGCGTCTGATCGCCCAGAAGGACGGCCCGATCGGCCGGCTGATATTCAACAATCCGGACAAGCTGAATGCGATTTCGCTGGATATGTGGCAGGCGCTCGGCGACCATATGGCGCGCTTCGATGCCGACCCGGAGGTTCGCGTTATCGTTGTATCGGGCGCCGGCGGCAAATCCTTCATCGCAGGCGCCGACGTGTCGCGCTATGAGGAAGAACGCATGGGCGAGGATGCCGCGGAGGCTTATGCCAAGACCGGCGAGATCGGGTTAAAGCGGCTATATGTGACTGAGAAAATTACCATCGCGGCGATCGATGGTTTTTGCATCGGCGGTGGCATTTCGGTTGCCGTATCCTGCGACTTGCGCCTCTGCACGCCAAAATCCGTGTTTGGCCAGCCCGCCGCGCGGTATGGCATCGGCTACCGCTATGGCAGCCTGCGGCGCGTCGTGGACATTATCGGGGCGGCCGCGACCAAAGAGCTTCTGCTTGGCGGTGGTCAGTTCGATGCCCAGGCCGCCCTGGCGAAAGGCCTTGTCAGCCGTGTCATCCCTGAAGCGGAATTTGAAGCGCAGGTGGAAAAACTCGCGCAGGCGATTGCCGGTGGTGCGCCGCTGACGCTCAAACAGATTAAATTCACCTTGAACGAAATCGTGAAAGATCCGGCGGAGCGCGACCTCGCGACCTGCGAGGCGATGTTCCAGACCTGCTATGCCAGTGACGATTACCGCGAGGGAATCAGGGCATTCGCCGAAAAACGTAAGCCAGTCTTTCACGGCAAATAATGAGTATTCGCGGCGTCGCCAGTATCGCGGGGATTTTCGAGCATCCTTTGCGGAAAGCACCGGATAAATCGGTGGCACAGCTTCATGCCGAGGTGGCGGCAGGGGCGCTGGCTGATGCTGGCTTGTCGATGCGCGACGTGGATGGCTATTTCTGCGCGGGTGACGCACCTGGACTCGGGCCGCTATCGATGGCTGAATATTTGAATATGACGCCTCGGTTTTTTAATTCGACGGATACCGGTGGCTCGTCTTACTTAATCCACGTTATTTCAGCGGCTCAGGCGATTGCGGCGGGCCACTGCAATGTCGCGCTCATCACCCTGGCTGGGCGGCCGCGCAGCGAGCCGCCGGTTGGCACCGGCATACGCGGCGCGGCACAGCCGGATTTGCAATGGGAAATGCCGTATCGTCCGGCGGTGGCGAATTTGTATGCCATGTTCGCGGCGCGCCATATGTATGAATTCGGTACTACTAGCGAACAACTGGCCTGGGTGAAGGTGGCGGCGTCGCACCACGCGCAGCATAACCCGCACGCCATGCTGCGCGAGCTTGTCACGGTTTCGGATGTGCTCAATTCGCCCATGATCGCGACACCTTTGCACCGGTTGGATTGCTGTGTGGTGAGCGATGGCGGTGGGGCATTGGTGTTGACGAGGCCGGAACTGGCGCGCTCTCTTGGCAAGCCAGATATCCGGCTGCGCGGCGGCGGCATGGCGATAAAACACCAGGCCGGCGGCAATTTGGATCTCACCTGGTCGGCGGCCGTCCAATCGGGGGCGGCGGCATTTGATGAAGCGAGTGTCGCGCCGGCGGACATACGATACGCATCAATATATGACAGTTTTACCATAACGGTTTTGACCCAGCTGGAAGATCTGGGGTTTTGCGCAAAAGGCCAGGGCGGCCGGTTTGTCGCGGATGGCGGGCTGATATCCGGCCAGGGCAAATTGGCGGTGAACACCGATGGCGGCGGTTTGTGCAATAACCACCCCTCCAACCGCGGCGGCATGACCAAGATGATCGAGGCGGTGCGGCAGCTGCGCGGTGCTGCGCATCCGGCGGTGCAGGTGCCGGATTGCCACCTGGCTTTGGCACAAGCCATGGGCGGCGCGCTGAGCACGCGCCATGCCAGCGCCACCCTGATTCTGGAGCGTATGTGAGACATGGTTGACCTGCCGATCATGCCATCGCCAGAGATTACGCCGGAATCAGAGTTGTTTTGGAAAGCGGCGGCTGATGGAAGATTATCACTCAGCTACTGCAATGCCTGCGCAAAGCCGCATTGGTATCCACGGGCAATTTGCCCTTTTTGTAACAGTACCGATACAGAATGGCGCGCGGTTTCGGGACGGGGTAAAATCTATAGCTGCAGCCTGGTCAGCCCAGCCAAAAATCCTTACGTCATCGCCTTCGTCAGCCTAGAGGAAGGTCCGGTTTTGCTGACAAATGTTTTTGCCGGGGATCTGTCCGCGGTGGCAATAGGCCAGAACGTGAAGGTTGCCTTTGCTGCCGGCGAACGGGATATGACGATCCCGGTTTTTATAGTCGCGGATACATAGATCTCGATTGTCGTTTGAGCGGTCAAGCCCGTTCGATGATGAGAGCGATGCCCTGACCGCCGCCGATGCACATGGTAACAAGCGCGTAGCGGCCGCCGATGCGGATCAGCTCATGAATCGCCTTGATGGTGATGATGGCGCCGGAAGCGCCGACCGGATGGCCCAAGGCGACCGCGCCGCCGTTCGGATTAACTTTTTCGGGCGGGAAACCAAGATCGCGCGCCACCGCGCAGGCTTGTGCGGCAAAAGCTTCGTTGGACTCAATGACGTCGATATCATTGATCGTCAGGCCGGCCTTTTTGAGGGCTTTTTGCGAGGCCGGGATGGGACCCAGCCCCATGACCTGAGGATCGACACCCGCATGGCCATAGGCGACGATGCGGGCCAAGGGTTGGGCATTGCGGCGGGTAAGTTCCGCACCATTCATGAGCACGAGTGCCGCTGCGCCATCGTTCAAGCCAGAAGCATTGCCGGCTGTTACAGAGCCATCTTTTTTGAAAGCAGGTTTTAGGGCACCGAGTTTTTCGCTGCTGATATCGTCGCGTACATGCTCGTCGGTATTGAAGGGGATGGGTCCTTTGCGGGACGGTAGGTCAATATTGACGATCTGCGCCTTGAAGCGGCCTTCGGCCATCGCCTGCGCTGCGCGCCGGTGTGATTCCAGCGCAAAAACATCCTGCATTTCTCGGCTTATATCGTAACGTGCCGCGATATTTTCGGCGGTAATGCCCATATGGCCATGGCCGAAAGGGTCGTGCAATGCGCCCACCACCATGTCGATCACCTTGGCATCACCTAGCCGGGCGCCCCAGCGTTCGTTGGGCAGTAGATAGCCGCCGCGGCTCATGGATTCAGCACCGCCGGCAATCGCGATATTGGCATCCCCCAGCAGGATGATTTGGGTTGCCGAGACAATGGCTTGAAGGCCGGAGCCGCAGAGACGGTTGACGGTGAGCGCCGGCGTTTCAACCGGGATCCCGGCATCGACTGCGGCGACGCGGGAGAGATAGGCATCGCGCGGTTCGGTATGGATTACGTTCCCCATAACCACGTGCTCGATTTCGCCAGCCTGTAAATTGGCTTCCTTCAGGGCGGCACGGATCACGATTTCACCGAGTTTTGTCGGCGAAAAATCTTTCAGGCTTTTACCAAAATCACCAATGGCCGTTCGTTTGCCGGAAACGATAAAAACATCCTGCATGTGTTTGTGATCCGTCGCTAGAGAAGGTAGCCTTTAGATAATGCCGTCTTTCGCAAGCTTGTCGCAGGCGGTTGCGTCTAGTCCCAGGCGTTCCAGCAACACGTCTCTCGTATCCGCGCCGAGTTCTGGCGGCGCCTGATAGCGATCCACCGGGGTGTCTGAAAAACGCAATGCATTGGCCACGATAGGAATTTCGCCAATGGTGGGGTGCGAAACTTTTTGGAGTATCTTTCGGTGCTGTACCTGCTTGTCTGCGAATACTTTATCGATCGTATTGACGGGGGCGGCCGGAACATCAGCCCGTTCCAGGGCCTCAAGCCAAGCTGCCATGGGTTTGGTCGTGAAAGTCGCGCCCATCTCGTCGCTTAAAATGTCCCGGTTGGTCGTTCGCAAAATATTGGTTTTGAATGAAGGGTGATCGATCAGGTCCTCGCGGCCGATGGCTTGGCAAAGCCGGCTATACTGCAGGTCGTTGCCGGCAGTGAGGAAAATTGTGCCGTCGGCGCATTCAAAGCTTTGCGATGGAACGCCGCCATAGCCGGCATTGCCACGCCGCTTCGGCACTTCGCCGGTGATCAGATAGTTCTGGGCGTAATGCGACAATGTGGCGATGCTGACATCGAGCAATGATAGGTCGATATGCTGGCCGCTGCCGCCCTGCTGGTCACGGCTATAGAGCGCAGCGGTAATGGCAAAGGCAGCCTGGTAGCTGGACATGATATCCACGATGCTGATGCCGACCTTCATCGGGCCCCCGCCGGGTTGATCATCGGCATGGCCGGAGACGCTGGCGAGGCCGCCTAGCGCTTGGAAGATGCCGTCATAACCTGGGCGGTGGCTGTAGGGGCCGTCTTGGCCGAAACCGGTGATCGAGCAATAGATCAACCGGTCATTAACGGCTTTGATACTGTCATAATCGAGCCCGTAGCGTTTGAGTGCGCCAACCTTGAAATTTTCAATGAGAATATCGGATTGAGCGGCAAGGCCACGGATGATTTTCTGACCTTCCTTGGAGCCGAGATCCACCGTAACAGATTTTTTGTTGCGGTTGCATGATATATAAAAGCCGGACATGCCGCCTTTGTCATCCGCGCAGGAGTTAAGAAAGGGCGGACCATAGAGACGCGAATCGTCGCCCGATCCCGGCCGTTCGATTTTGATGACCTCGGCGCCAAGATCGGCCAGCCATTGCGCCGTCAGCGGTCCGGCCAGGATTCGGCTCATATCCAGAACACGAATGCCTTCCAGGGGTCTTGTCATAGTGCCTGCACTCCATTCGGGCAGCCTTTCCGGTTCAGGATCCAGAGAAACATGGGTCGCGCTTCTCGATAAAGGCCATAACGGCCTCTTTATGGTCGTTGGTTGCATGCGCGATGGCCTGCATGGCCGCGGATAGATGCAGGACGCTCTCCAGCGTGCCGGTCGCGGCCTCGCGAAGCAGACGCTTTGTCATTCGGACTGCAATCGGTGAATTGGCGGCGATTTTAGCGGCGATTTCATGCGCCTTTCGCAGCAATTCCTCGGGTGCCACGATATCGGAAATGAGACCTAGACGGAGGGCGTCGGCGGCGCTCAGCATGTCGCCCGTCAACGCGAGTTCACTGGCTTTTGCTGCGCCGATGATCCGGGTGAGCAGCCATGCCCCGCCATCGCCTGGCACCAGGCCCATTTTCACGAAGCTCTCCGCGAACATCGCGCCAGCGGTGGCGATTCTGATGTCGCACATGCAGGCCAGATCGCAGCCGGCGCCGATGGCGGCGCCGTTGACGGCGGCTATAACGGGTACTTCCAGTGCCGCGAAGGCGCGCGGTATCCGCTGAATATTGTCCAAATACCATTGCCGGTTGGCGGCTGGACTCGCATCGAGGCGCCCGCCTGGTTCCGCCATGGCCTTCACATTACCGCCAGAGGAAAAGACTGACCCCGCACCCGTGAGGATGGCAGCGCGAACTGATGTGTCAGCACCCATCCGCCAGCAGGCCTGCTCCAGTGCTGCAATCACGTCCGGATCGGATATGGCGTTGCGCTGCTCGGGCCGGTTCAGCGTCAGAACGACGATCCCGCCTTGCGCGTCGTAGCGCAGAGGCTCGCCGCTCATCAGCAATCTCCGGTCGATGTGTTCATGATTTTCCTCACGCTGATTAAATTTGTTGAAGCCTCCGGCTCCTATCGAGGTAGCCTATTTGGGAAAGCGTAACTCATTCGCATCGGCCCGGAAAATCCGCAGTCACAAACCATAGGCACTCATCGTGCCGACGATATCGCCGCCGCCTTCGCATCTGGCATTAGACTTCAAAACCACTTTTTGAGGAAAAAGCCTTGACCCCATTCTATGGTTGTTATAACAACATAACCACTAGGGAAAAATAAGGGGACATCCATGACAAAGCGCTACGAAGTAAAGAAAATTAAGTCCGCTCAACGGGTTCTTGAGGTTCTAGAATATTTTAACCCCGAACGGCACCACGCGACCGTCATGGATATTGCCCGTTCAATGGGTTACCCGCAGTCGAGTACGTCGGAACTTTTGAGCTGCCTGGTCTCGCTCGGCTATTTACACTGCGATCGGCGGGCCAGGGTGTACTGGCCCTCAGCCCGCGTCGCTCTTCTGGGCGCCTGGGTTAGCCCGACATTGTTCAGGCAAGGTAATTTACTGCCGATGATGGATCAGCTGGCGGAACGGACAGGCGCCTCGGTGGTTCTTACTTCCAAATCGGATATCTGGTCGCAATGTGTGCATGTCGTTGCAGGTTCATCGAATGCAGATGCGCCCGTGACCGGCTCGCGCACGATCCTCACCCAGTCACCCGCCGGCAAGCTGTTGCTGTCCACTTTGGAGCACGAGCATGTCCGTAAGCTGATCCACCGGATCAACGCCGAGGTAGAGCCTGAGTTGCGCGTACCGGCCGACCAGATGCTGGCTGAAATCCGCGATATCGGGATGCGTAAGGTTGTCGGTGGCACGGATGGCGAGGGCGGCGGCGTCATCGCCATGCTTCTGCCGCAAGGCGGCGACGTCGAGCCGCTGACATTAGGGCTGCATTGCGCCTCCACTACATTAGCCAGCCATGTTGGCGAGTATATCCAAATTCTGAAAAACACCCTCTCCGGCAAAGCCGATTGGTCCTACACCCCGGAGCATCCGTACGACTCAATCCAGGTGGACGTGACCACTCTGGCTGCGTGACATCGTGTTAAAGCAGATATATTGGAGCGCCGCCTGACGGGCGAATATATCTATTTGTCCGCTTATCAGAATTCACGCTTTTGCGCATACTCAAAGTGTCGCACACCCGAGAAAGGTGAAATATGGCTGTCATTCATTTCATCACAAGCACCGGGGACAAAAAAACCATCTCTATTGAATCTGGGCAAAGTTTGATGCAACTCGCGACCGGCGGCATGGTTCCGGGTATTGAAGCGAGTTGCGGCGGTTATTGCAGCTGCGCGACCTGCCACGTTTATATCGATCCGTCATGGGCGGAAAAACTGCCGCCGATTTCCGAGGACGAGAACGATCTTCTGGACGGAACGGCGGCCGAGCGCCTGCCACATAGCCGGCTATCCTGCCAGATAAAATTAGGCGATGAGCTTGATGGCTTGACGGTCACAATTCCAGACCGCCAAAGCTAAATCGCTGTCCCCTTGCGGGCTGCGGCGCGGCGCGTTCAAAAGGCAGCACGCCGTAACAGGCTTCGTTTTTTGTTTGGTAATGCATGCGCAGCATCGAAATCAATGGCTTAAGGCCGGCGTCTTGGCAAAATCCTCATCACGGTTCAGTGATCAGATGTCATATGAAGGCGGCCAGGAGACGTAATTTGAGCGATATTCTCATCGACGAACCGGTGGAACACGTCCGCCGCATCACGCTCAACCGTCCCGACTCGCTCAACGCGTTGACGTTTGCGATGTACGAGGAGCTGATCGGCATTTTTGATACGTTGCGCTATGATTCGAATATCCGGGTCGTGATCCTGACCGGCGCCGGGCGCGGATTCTGCGCGGGTCATGACATTCGCGCCGGCGGTGCGCCGGGATGGGTACCCGATCATCTTGGGAAGACCCAGCGCTTTGACGCCATCATGAAAAAACTTGGCGCGATTCCGGGACTGATACGCTCATTGCCGCAGCCGGTGATTGCCGCGGTGAATGGCGTGGCGGCCGGCGCTGGGTTTCCGCTTGCGCTGGCCGCCGATCTTTGTATCGCCGCGCGTACGGCGAAATTCGTCAATGCATTTCATAATGCCGGCACTGGACATGAAATGGGATTGAGCTACATGTTGCCTCGTCTGGTCGGCACACAGCGCGCGGCGGAGTTGCTGCTGACTGCCCGGCCGGTGCCGGCGGAGGAAGCTGCAGCGATGGGTATGATATTGCGCGTGGTGGATGACGCAGAACTGATGGCCTCGGCGCTTGCACTGGCTGATCAGATTGCCGTGAATAGCCCGATTGGAATTGCGCTGACCAAACAGTCGATGTGGTTGAACGAATCGGCGTCGGGCCTGGATGCGGCAATCGCGGTCGAAAATCGTGCGATTTTCATGAGTCAATCGAGTGAGGATTCGGCGGAAAAGCGGCGCGCTTTTATTGAGAAGCGGCGGCCGGTTTTCAAGTCAGAGTAATAAATTCGACGACCAACTGGCT
>Ga0116230_10002954_pt1 | contig 16435 bp, 9 predicted proteins | sample S1TSphfallax_3_FD_88678 | JGI IMG/M metagenome (GOLD analysis project Ga0116230, IMG submission 88678) | Host-associated microbial communities from peat moss isolated from Minnesota, USA - S1T2_Fd - Sphagnum fallax MG | ecosystem: Host-associated > Plants > Peat moss > Unclassified | place: USA...
GCATGGCGTTGTCGTAGCGGTCGGACGCGGGTTCGTAGCTCATGAGCAATTCCTTGTAGTGACGTTCCAGACCAAGCCTAAACGCCGAAGCGCCCACGCGACAGGGGGGCGGGCAGCGCGGCCGATCACGCTCCTGCCATGCCAGGTGCCCGGCGCTCAGGCGCCTCACGCCAGGCGCTGGCCGTGATCTCGTAGACGATGTGCGGGCGGAGTGGATCTCCCTCCGGTAGCTTCGGATGATCGAATGCGCCGAGCCGCCGCATGCCCAGCCGCTCCATCAGCCCCCAGGAGGCGGTATTAGCGGGCACGGTGAAGGCAACCACACGGTCCAGCCCGACCGGACCGAAGGCGAAATCCAGCACCGTCTCGGCCGCTTCGCGCGCCAGGCCACGTCCCTGCCACCTCGTGGCCAATCGCCAGCCGATCTCCACGGCCGGGGTGAAGAACGCCTCCCAAGCCACCGGCGCCAGACCGCACAGGCCGATGAGCGTCGCACTAGCCAGGTCCTCCACCGCCCAGGGACCCCAGCCATGTGACACGAACTGCTGATCGATCCGGTCGAGCCATACCTCCAGATCCGTCCGCGTCATCGGCCGCAGATAACGCTGCACCTCCGGCTCCGCGTTCAAGGCCAGGAAGGGCGCGCGGTCCTCCGCCCGCCATGGCCGCAGCCGGAGCCGGGCGCTCACAAGCTCCGACATCCCTATCCCCTGGATGGGGCGGTCTGCCGGGACGGCTCCTGCGTGACGCGCGGCACTGCCTCGCCCTCCTGCGCGATGCGCATCCCGCCGCGCCAGGAGGCCAGACCCGCCAGCACATATAACAACGCCGAGAAGCTGAAGGCGAAGGCCAGCCCGTGCTTGAACGGCCCGGACATCAGAGCCGGGAAGAACTCCTTGCCCGTGAGCGTCGCCGCGCTTCCCGGCGGGAGCGCATGCAGAACGCCCGGCGGAATCAGCTGGCCCATCGGGTTGTAGCCGAGGAAAGCCGCGAAGAGGCTCGCCACCGGCGGCGTCTTCGCCACCGCCTGCGCCACGGCAGGCGGCACGTGCTGAGCGAGCAGCCCGGCCTCCATCGAATGCGGCAGGCTCGCCGCCAGCCCCATCAGCATCAGGCTGAAGAACACGCCGATCGACATCACCGTGCCGACATTGGTCGTCGTCGCGCGAAGGCCGGAGGCCTGTCCCCGTTCATGCGCCGGGACGGAGTTCATGATCTGGGTCATGTTCGGCGCCGCGAACAGACCGGAGCCAAGCCCGTTGGCGAAGAGCAGCAGCGCGAAGAGCGGGTAGGGGAAATCGGCGGGCAGCAGCATCAGCGCGATGAAGCTCGCGGCCCCCAGCCCCATGCCGCCGAGCGCGAAGGGCAACCCGCCCAGCCGGTCGGAGAAGTAGCCCGATAGCGGCCCCGCGAGCAGAAAGCCGATCGTGAGCGGCAGCATGAAGACGGCCGACCACAGCGGCGTGTCCTCGAAGGAATAACCGTGCAACGGCAGCCAGATGCCCTGCAGCCAGATGATGAGCATGAACTGCAGCCCGCCGCGCCCGATGGAGGAGGTGAGGTTGGCGATATTCCCGAAGGCGAGCGGCGCGATCCGCAGCAGGCGGAAATCCAGCATCGGCCGGCTGACGACCCGCTCGATGAGCAGGAAAGCCACGAAGGACAGCAGCCCGAGCCCAAACAGCGTCAGCACGCGAGGGCTGGTCCAGGCCATCACGTCGCTGCCATAGGGCTGGATGCCGTAGGTGATCGCACTCAGGATGAACACGATGCCGAGGCCGAAGGTCAGGTTGCCGCCCCAGTCGATCCCTCCGCGCACCGCGCTGACGGGGCCGTCTCTCAGCTTGAGATAGGCCCAGATGGTGCCGATGAGGCCGATCGGGACATTGACCCAGAAGACAAGACGCCAGCTGGTGTCGGCCAGCAGCCCGCCGATGACGAGGCCCAGGAACTGGCCGCCGATGGCCGCCACGACGTTGATGCCGAGCGCGAAGCCGCGTTCCTTCGGCGGAAAGGCATCGGTGAGGATGGCGGTGGAATTCGCCATGATCAGCGCCCCGCCGATGCCCTGGATGACGCGGACCACGATGAGGTAGGTGGCCGCGAAATCGCCCCGGCCGGGCAGCAGCCCGAGCGCAAGGGCGGCGACCGTGAAGATGGCGAAGCCGAGGCTGTACATGCGTGCCCGGCCGTGCTGGTCACCCAGCCGTCCGAAGGACACCACCAGGACGGCGGTCGCGATCATGTAGCCGATGATCGCCCAGAGCAGATAGTTGATGTTACCGGGGTCGAGCGCCCGCAGCCCGATGCCGCGAAACACGGCCGGCAGGCTGATCAGCAGAATGGAACTGTTGATGGTCGCCGCCAGCATCCCGAGCGTCGTGTTGCTCAGCGCGATCCATTTGTAGCGGCCGTGGGTGTCTGGCCCGGCCGGGGCCGGCCTTGCTGCATGCATCTTCGCGTCTCTTCGCCTGCGACCTGTCGGCGGGGACAGTCGACGATATCGTCCCAGGCGACAACCCTGGCGACAGAACCGGCGCGATCAGGTCAAGGCGACCGGGATCCGATGGAGGTGACAACCTGGGTCAAGGCTTCGGGGCGTCCCGGCGGTCGGGCGGCACCAGGGCGGCGACGATGAGCACGCCGGCTGACAGGATCACGCCGAGCACGAAGACGCCATGCAGGGCCGCGCTCAGCATGCCGGTGAGCCGGAGCAGCTCATCGGCCGGCATGGCCGCCCGGAGACGCGCATTGACGAGGTCCCGCAGCACGTCATGGGCGCCGGTGCGATTGAGCCCGGCATTCAGCACCCCGCCGAAGGCCGCGGCGCCGAGCGCCTGACCCATCAGCCGGCAGAAGAAGAACAGGGCGGTGGCCCGGCCGCGATCCGTATGGGCGACGCCGGACTGGACGGCGAGGGTAAAGACGATGCTGGTCAGCCCCATGCCCACGCCGATCGGGATCGAGACGAGGTCGACCCAGAGCAGGCTGCGCCCCTCGGCGACCAGCAGCAGGGCGACCGTCCCCGCGAGCAGGACGATCGCGGCGCCGAGCGCCATCGGCCGGTTGCCGAGCCGCCCGATGGCGCGGCCGAGGGTCATGCTCGCCGTTGTCCACGCGACGGTCATGACGCCCAGGTTGATGCCCGCGTCCAAGGCGCCGCCGCCGGCCACACCCTGGACCCAGGTCGGCAGGAACGCCGTCATGCCGATGAGCAGGCCGCCGCCGAGCAAGGCCGAGGCATAGGCCGCGAGCAGCAGCGGGCGGCGCATGAGGTGCAGCGGCAGCAGAGGGTGGCGCAACTGCCGCTCCCGCAGGCCAAACCCGGCCAGGGCGAGCGCGGCGACGGCAAGCAGCCCGCCCAGATGCGGGAGGCTCAGCCGGTCGAAGTCGACCAGTGCCGCCATCATGATGCCGAGGCCGATAATGAGCAGCGCGCAGCCCGCCACGTCGATGGGGGAATGCGTCTTGCCGTGGGGCGATTCGTGCAGGAAGCGTGCGACCATCGTCATGGTGATGAGGCCGATGGGCAGGTTGACCCAGAAGACGAAGGGCCAGCCGAGCGTATGGACGAAGAAGGCGCCCAGCAGCGGCCCGGCGAGACCCGCGATCCCCCAGATGCCGCTGACATAACCCATGACGCGGGCGCGATCGGCCGGCTTGCACACATCGCCGATGATCGTCGTGGCGAGCGGGGCCAGACCGCCGCCCCCGATCCCCTGGATGGCACGGAAGACGATGAGCGAGACCATGCTCCAGGCGCAGCCGCAGAGCAGAGACCCCACCAGGAACAACGCCGTGCTGCCGAGATAGACGGCGCGGCGGCCGAAGCTGTCGGCGAGGCGCCCGTAGAGCGGCGTCATGACGGCCTGCGTCAGCAGGTAGATGCCGAAGGTCCAGGAAAACAGCCGGAATCCGCCGAGCTTGGCGACGATCGTCGGCATGGCGGTGCTGATGACCGTCACCTCGACCGCCGCCATGAAGGTGGAGATCAGCATCGCGGCGATGATCAGCCGTGGCCGGGACGGCCGTGCGACGGCAAGAGCCGCCCCTTGGCCAGGGGGCGGCGGGCTCGACCAGGAGGACATGCTCAGTCCTCGTGCTCGGGCTGGGTTTTCTTGAAGGTGAGGCGGTCCGTGACCGCCAGCAGCACGCAGGAAACCACGAAGGCGAAATGCATGCCGACGGCCCAGGCCAGCTGCCGGTCGGTGTCCTGGTGGATGTTGAGGAAGATCTCCAGAAGCTGGATGCCGGTGATAGCCACGATGGAACTCATCAGCTTGAGCTTGATGTCGCTGAAATCGACATGCTCGAGCCAGCTCGGCCGGCGCGGATCATTGCTGGCGTAGATCCGCGAGACGTAGTTCTCGTAGCCGGAAAAGATCACCATGATGACCAGATTGCCCATCAGCGACAGCTCGACCAATGACAGGATGCCGATGATCACGTCGTTGGTCGTCTCGGTGGGTGCGTTGATGAACAGGAAATAGAGCTTGTAGGCGAAGCGGATCAGCAGCAGCAGGAAGCTCAGGATGAGGCCGAGATAGATCGGCGCCATCAGCCAGCGGCTCGCAAGGATGATGCGCGCCGGGAAATCCACGACCTTACCGCGCTTCGTCTCAGTCATGACCGAGGGCCCCTTCGCCTCGCAGGAAGGCTTGAGTTGTGGATGCGGCCTCGGCCAGGCCGACGCGCCGCACCTCTACGCCCGGCGGGAAGGCCGAGAGCAGTCGGGTTGGCGTGCGCCGGTCGAGCAGCACGAAAACGCCATGGTCATCTACCCGCCGGATGAGCCGGCCGAAAGCCTGGCGCAGCCGCAGACGAGCAATGCGGTCATCGTAATCCTTGGGCGCGCCGCCGGAGAGGTGGATGCGGCGCTCCCGATGCAGGATGTCGGGGCGCGGCCAGGGCACCCGCTCGAACACCACCAGCCGCAGCGCGCGGCCGGGCACATCGACGCCGTCCCGCATCGCGTCGGTGCCGAGCAGGCAGCTGTCCTCCTCGGCCCGGAAGATGTCGACCAGCGTGCCGTTGTTCATGGCGTCGATGTGCTGGGCGTACAGGGGAATGCCGGCCTGCTCCAGCGCCGGCGCGATGCGGCGATGGACCGAGCGCAGCCGTCCGATGGCCGTGAAGAGGCCAAGGCCGCCGCCGTCCGAGGCCAGGAACAGCGTGCGATACGCGGCCGCGAGCGCCGCCGGATCGCCGGTATCGACATCGGTGACGACGAAGGCGCGGGTGCGCGCGGCGTAGTCGAAGGGGCTCGGCAGGCTGGCGCGGATCGCGGGCAGGGGCAGGTGGTTGGTGCCGATGCGCGCCTCGGCCACGGCCCATGCCTGTTCGGGGTCCTCCTCGCCGCCATCGCGCAGCGTCGCCGAGGTTACCAGCAGCCCGTGCGCGGGTGCCGCGAGCACGGTCGAAAACGGCACCGTCGGGTCGAGCCAATGGCGCAGGAGGGCCACATCGCGCACGCCAGCCTCGCCCCGGTCGAGCCGCAGGAACTGCACATGGCCAAGGAACTTTCCCGCCTCGGGCCGAGGCTCGGCCAACTCGGTCAGCATCGCCTGCCAGGCGCGCAGGGGCTCCACGGCCCGGCGCTTGATGGTGCGGCCCATCCCCTCGATCCGTGCGCGTGTCGCTGGGTCCAGCTCCTCCGCCTCGTCATCGAGCCGCGCCAGCAGGCGCTGCATGAGCACCGTCAGCGGCTCGCTGATGCGGGCGAGGGCGCGCTTCAGCCCCTCGCTCGCCAGCGTGACATCGGCCGCGACCGGATAGAGGTCGCACTCGGCGGCAAAGCCCGCGCGCGCCTCATCCTCGGTGCCGCTGCCCGAGAGGCGGGCGAGCACCTGCGCCCGGAGCGCCAGGAAGAAGGTCTCCGCCGGATTCGTCGTGCTTGGCTCGACAACGATCCCTTCGGGAGGGGGTGTCGCATCCGTGGCGATACGGCTGCCCCAGCCGGGCGCGGGCAAAGCGCGCGCGGCGGTCAGCGCGGCTTCCAGCGGCGTGAGCAAGTCCGGATGGTCCGCCACCAGGTCGCCGATGCGGGCGGAGAGCCCGCGCCCGCGCGAGCGCATGCCCTCGGCCCCGAGCATCCAGCGGCGCAATTCCGAGGCCTCGCGGCCCGAGAGTTCGGCCGAGAAGGCGGCGTCGGCGGCGTCGAACAGGTGATGCCCCTCGTCGAAGACGTAGCGGGTCGGCACGTAGGTGTCATCGAGCCCGCCCCAGGCGGCCTGGGTCAGCACCAGCGCGTGGTTGGCGACGACGAGGTCGGCCTCGCGCGCGCGGCGGATGCCGTGCTCGACGAAGCAGCGCTTCCAGTGGTTGCAGGCGGCATAGAGGCACTCGCCGCGCCGGTCGGCGAGACTGCCGAGGAGCGGCGCTCCGAAAATCTCGATGAACCAGCCGGGCAGGTCGCCGCCGAGGATGTCGCCATCCGTCGTCACCGCGGCCCAGCGGGCGATCAGCCCCAGCGGCGGGATGAGCGCCGCGCTCATTCCGCTCAGCGCCGCGGTGACGGCGTCCTCCAGGTTCAGCAGGCAGAGGTAGTTCTCGCGCCCCTTGCGGAGCACGACGCGGCGGCGGCGCTCGACGGGGTCCGGGAACAGCCGCTCCAGCTCGCTCTCCACCTGCCGTTGCAGATGCCGGGTGAAGGTGCTGATCCAGACCGGCGCGTGATTGCGCTCGGCCCAGAGGCTGGCGGGGGCGACGTAGCCAAGCGTCTTGCCCGTGCCCGTGCCGGCCTCGGCCAGCACCATGTGCGGCGTGCCCTCGGCCCGGCGCGGCTCGAACGCGGCGGCGGCGGCCGAGGCGTAGTCGGCCTGCCCCTGGCGCTGCTCGGCATCGGGTCCCACGAGTTGCGCCAATCGCGCGCGGGCCTCGACCGAGGACACCGGCAGCGAGGAGGGCGGCGCAGGGGGCGCCTGCTCCTCCCATTCCGGCAGCCGCCGCCAGACGCGGAAGGCGTTGTTGTCCTTCGACGGCGCGCCTCCAGCCCCGGCAACCGCCAGCGTCTCGGCCACAAGCGGACCCCAGATCCAGCCGGCGCGGCCCATGCGGATGGCGAGCTGGCCGGCGTCCTTGTTCGCGGGCAGGTGCGCCTCGCTGGCCAGGCGGCGCAGCAAGCCGACGGCGATGCCGGGCAGCGCGGCGGCGGCGTTCTCCAGCCCTTTACCCGGCAGCGGCAGGCCCAGCGCCTGGGCGAGGCCGCGGGCGGTCGGCACCGCGGCCTGGGCGGGCGCCACGAACGCGAAGAGTTCGAGGAGGTCGTAGGCCGCCATCGCCGGCGTGCCCAGCCGCCGCCAGGTCGCGGGCGCGTGGATCACCAGCGGGGGCCCGAGGGCTTCCAACTGCCGCGCGGCTTCCGCGCCGGAGAGCGACAGCATCTCGCCATCGGCTGTGAGCAGGCCCGCGACGCCGGTGCCCGCCACCAGGGCAGACCACTCCGGCAGGGCCATGCGCTCGGCGCCATGGGACGCACTCATACCGCAACCTTCATTGACCGGAGTCTACGCCCTTCTTAGTGATTTTGTTTATGAACCAGCCCGCACGCAACGCACCGAAATCCTGGCCCTTCGAGGAGGCGGCGAAGCTTGTCGCCCGTATGCAGGCGACTGGCAAAAGCGTGGCGCTGTTCGAAACCGGCTACGGCCCCTCCGGCCTGCCGCATATCGGCACCTTCGGCGAAGTCGCCCGCACCACCTGGGTGCGGCAAGCCTTTACCGCGCTCACCGGCCTGCCGTCCCGCCTCATCGCCTTCTCGGACGATATGGATGGCATGCGCAAGGTGCCCGACAACGTTCCGAACCGGGAGATGCTGCGGGAGTTCCTCGGCAAGCCGCTGACCGATGTGCCGGACCCCTTCGGCACGCATGAGAGCTTCGGCGCCCACAACAACGCCCGCCTCCGCGCCTTCCTCGATGGCTTCGGCTTCGACTACGAGTTCGTCTCGGCGACCGACGTCTATCGCTCGGGCGGCTTCGACACCGCCTTGCGGCAGGCGCTCCGCCACCACGCCGAGATCGTGGACGTGGTGCTGCCGACGCTCGGGCCGGAGCGGCGCGCCACCTACTCGCCCATCCTGCCGATCCATCCGCGCACCGGCATCGTCATGCAGGTGCTGATCGAGACGATCGACCCCGAGGCCGGGACCGTCGGCTGGCGCGACCCGGAGGATGGCACCTTGTATGAAACGCCGGTGACCGGCGGCGGCGCCAAGATGCAATGGAAGGCCGACTGGGCCATGCGGTGGGCCGGGCTCGGCGTCGATTACGAGATGGCGGGCAAGGACCACATCGAGGGCATGAAGCTCTCGGGCGCGATCTGCCGCATCCTCGGCGCCGAGCCGCCGGCCGGGTTCAATTACGAGCTGTTCCTCGATGACAAAGGCCAGAAGATCAGCAAGTCGAAGGGCAACGGGCTCTCGATCGACGAGTGGCTGAAATACGCCCCCGCCGAGAGCCTCTCTCTGTTCATGTTCAACCAGCCGCAGCGGGCCAAGCGGCTGTTCTTTGACGTGATCCCGCGCGCGGTGGACGACTACCTCGCCCATGTCGCCAAGGCCCAACGCGAGGACGTGGTGGATGAGAGCAACCCGGCCTGGTTCATCCATGGCGGGCGGGTGCCGGCCGATGCCGGGAGCCCGATCAGCTTCGGGATGCTGCTCAATCTCGCGAGCGTGGTGAATGCCGAGACGCCCGATATGCTCTGGGGCTTCATCCGCCGCTATTCGCCGGATCTGACGCCGGAGACGGCGCCCTTCCTGGCGAAGCTCGTCGGCTACGCGGTGGTCTACTACCAGGATTTCGTGCGGCCGAAGAAGCAGTTCCGCGCACCCACCGAGGTGGAGCGGGCGGCGCTCGTCGATCTCGCCGAGACCCTGACCCAGCTGCCCGGCGGCACCCCGGCCGAGGCGATCCAGACGGCCGTCTACGAGGTGGGCAAGCGGCATCCGTTCCCGGAGCTCAAGGCGTGGTTCGGGTGCCTGTATCAGGTGCTGCTCGGCCAGACGGAGGGGCCGCGTTTCGGCGGCTTCGTGGCGCTTTACGGCGTGGCCGAGACGGTGGCGCTCATCGAGGGCGCGCTGGCGAGCGCATAGACCTCGGCGAGGGCATAAAAATCGCTTGATGTTGCCGCTTCCTGACGGGCGGAGCCTAGCAGCCGCCCTCTGAGACGCCCACGTCGACCTTCCGAAAACGCAATCGGAAGGGCGGGGTCATGGCAGACGTGGATGTGCGCGAGGCGCCGGCGTCGCGCCTCGACCGGATCGGCATTTCGCCTTCGCTGGCGGCAGGGTTCCTGGGTCTCCTGCTCTTCATGGTGGGCGACGGCGTGGAGGCCGGCTACCTCGCCCCCTTCCTGGCCTCGCAGCATTTCACGCACGAGCAGGTCGGCGTCGTCTTCACCGTCTACGGCATCACGGTAGCGATCTCCTCCTGGCTGTCGGGCGCCCTGTGCGACCAGTTCGGCCCTTGGCGTGTCATGGCGGCCGGGCTCGGCATCTGGGCGGTGTTCGAGGTTGTGCTCCTCTCCCTGGCATTTCCCAGTCACACCTACGGCCTCATCCTGCTCGCGTACGGCCTGCGCGGCTTCGGCTATCCGCTATTCGCCTTCGGCTTCCTGGTCTGGATCGTGACCATCACGCCAGCGGAACGGCTCTCCACGGCCGCGGGCTGGTTCTGGTTCGGCTTCACCGGCGGCCTGCCGACGCTCGGCTCGCTGGTCGCGAGCATCACCATTCCCATCATCGGGAAGTACGGGACCTTCTGGGTCTCCCTGGGGCTGGTGATCATCGGCGGGTTGATCGCATTGTTCGGTATCACGGACCGCGTCGGGCGGCGGCGTCTGGTTCCGGAGACGGTGCGGCCGCTGCAGGCCATGATTTCGGCGCTCACCATCGTGCGCGTGGAACCGAAGGTCGGCATCGGCGGCATCGTGCGGCTTATCAACACGACCTCCGAATACGGCTTCCTGGTCTTCATGCCGGCCTTCTTCACGCAGACGATCGGCTTCTCGCTGGAGCAGTGGCTGCGGCTGCTGAGCGTCATTTTCATTGCCAACATCGTCGCTAATCTTGTGCTCGGCTGGCTGGGTGATCGCATCGGGTGGCGCACTGTCGTCACCTGGATCGGCGCCGCGGGTTGCGCGGTGACGACATTGCTCCTCTACTACCTTCCGGTGCTCTTCAAAGGCGACTACCCGGTCGCGCTGCTGGCCGGCGCTCTCTACGGCATCACCCTGGCGGGATTTGTGCCGCTCTCCGCGCTCATGCCGATGCTGACGCCGAACCAGAAGGGGGCGTCGATGTCGATCCTCAATCTGGGCGCGGGCCTCAGCACGGCGGCGGGCCCGCTGATCGTCGTGCTGTTCCGGGGGCCGTTCGGCATCTCCGGCATCATGTGGATCTTCGCCGTCCTCTACGTGATCTCCTTCATCCTGGCGCGCATGCTGAACCTGCCGCAGCAGATGACGAAGGGCGCATCCGCGGGACATTAATCGAGTTAGTCCCATTCCGGACCTATTTTGGGCTAAGCATTTGTGCGGGGGTACACGAACCCGTGATATGCAGCGGAAATAGGTCAGCATCGCTGTTTATAGCCCGGTTTCTCCTTCGCAACCGCCACAAATCAGGATAAGGAAAGGATCGTTCCGCGTGCGCGCCCGCGTCCGCCCTGCAGGAGGAGGAACTCCATGACCGAGCGCATGTTGAAGTTCGTGCATACGCCGCAAAAGATCCCGCAGAAACGGTCGGTCGAGCTGCGCCGCCAGGATTTTGACGAGATCTACAACCGGTTCGATCCCGCCCGGGCCTCGGAGCAGGCGAGCCGGTGCAGCCAGTGCGGCGTGCCGTTTTGTTCGGTCCACTGTCCCTTGGGGAACCACATCCCCGACTGGCTGCGCCTGACCGCCGAGGGCCGGCTGGAGGAAGCCTACGAGGTCTCCTCCATGACCAACAGCTTTCCGGAGATTTGCGGCCGCATCTGCCCCCAGGACCGGCTTTGCGAAGGCAACTGCGTCATCGAGAAGGGTTTCGAGAGCGTCACCATCGGTGCGGTCGAGCGCTATATCACCGATACCGCCTTCGAGCGTGGCTGGGTCAAGCCGGTGCAGCCGGCGCATGAGCGGGCGGACTCCGTGGCCGTCATCGGAGCCGGACCCGGCGGGCTCGCGGCGGCCGAGCGGCTGCGGCGCCAAGGGTATCAGGTCCATGTCTATGACCGCTATGACCGGCCCGGCGGGCTGATGATCTACGGCATCCCCGGCTTCAAGCTGGAGAAGGACATCGTCATCCGCCGCTGGCGCTACCTGGAGGAATGCGGCGTCCAGTTCCACCTCAACGCGGCCATCGGCGCCGGCGGCGGCGGCGTCTCCTTCGCCGAACTGCGCCAGAAGCACGCGGCCATCGTCATCGCCACCGGCGTCTACAAGGCGCGCGACATTGGCGGCCCCGGCGCGGGGCTCGCCGGGATCGTGCCAGCGCTCGACTATCTCACCGCATCCAATCGCCGCGGCCTCGATGAGGTGGTGCCCGACTTCGAGTCCGGACTGCTCAACGCCGAAGGCAAGCGCGTCGTCGTGATCGGCGGCGGCGACACGGCGATGGATTGCGTGCGCACCGCTGTCCGCCAGGGCGCGGTTTCGGTGCAGTGCCTCTATCGCCGCGACCGCGCCAACATGCCGGGTTCGCTGCGCGAGGTGAAGAATGCCGAGGAGGAGGGCGTGGAGTTCGTCTGGCTTTCCGCGCCCGAGGCTTTCCTGGGGGACGGGCATGTCAGCGGCGTCCGTGCCGTGCGGATGCACCTGGGCCTGCCGGACACGTCGGGCCGCCAGTCCGTGGAGCCTGTTCCGGGCAGCCATTTCAACCTGGAAGCCGATCTCGTCATCAAGGCGCTGGGCTTCGACCCCGAGGATATGCCGCGCATGTTCGGCGAGAAGGGGCTGGAGGTCAGCCGCTGGGGCACGCTGAAGGTCAACCATCGCACGTTCATGACCTCGGTTCCGGGCGTCTTCGCGGCGGGCGACATCGTGCGCGGTGCCAGCCTCGTTGTTTGGGCGATCAAGGACGGGCAGGATGTTGCCGCCCAGGTGCATGCCTATCTGCAGCAGCCGGCCGCGATTGCGGTTGCGGCGGAATGAGGTTTCCCTTTTCCGTCGCCCGCGCACGCGTTGCGCGCGCCTGTCAGCCGCGGCGCCCTCACGTCCTCGGGGCGGCGCGACGGGTGGATGCGCGGCATGACGCGGCGCATGACGAAGGAAGAAAAAGCGTGGCCTGCCGGCTCGGCTGCGCGGTCATCGTCGCAGCGTCGCTGTTCAGCCCCGCCTTCGCCCGCGCCGATGACACGCCGCTGAGCGCCGACCAGATGGCGCTGGCGACCCAGGTGGTGCAGGCCTTCGGCATCCAGCAGGTGGCCGATGCGGCGATGGACGGCTTGCGGATGGTGCTGGTGCAGAGCCTCGCGGCCCGCAACAACCAGCCGCAGGACAAGGTGGCTGGGATTGTCGATGCGGTTCTGGTGCCGGATCTGAAAGCGCTGGAGCCGCAATTCGTCGCCTCGGTCGCCGACAGCTACGGCCACGCCTTCACGACGGACGAGTTGCAGCAGATCCTGACCTTCTACCAGACGCCGACGGGGGTGAAGCTGGCCGCGCTGATACCGAGCTTGACGCAGCAGATGGTGGTCGCCGGCCATGCCTGGATTCAGCAGGCGGCGACCCAGGTGCTGCAGGCGGATGAGGGAAAGTTGAGCGCGCAAGGGCTCAGCACGCAGTAGCGGGTCCTGACCACGCAGTGACGTCAATTCCGCCTTCGTGCGGGCCGCGGCAGCCTCTGCCGCACGATCGAGGAGAAACGCCATGCCTGACATGATCGAGACCGAAAGCGCCATGCTTGAGAGCACGATGCTGGAGAGTGGCGCCGAGTTCCTGACCGATTGGGCGCGCAACACCACGGCGCTCGCGGGCACCTACGATGCGTCTCAGGAACATGATGCCTGCGGCGTCGGAATGATTGCGGCGCTCGATGGCCGTCGTCGCCGCGATGTGGTGCAGGCCGGCATCGACGCGCTCAAGGCGGTGTGGCATCGCGGCGCCGTCGATGCCGACGGCAAGACCGGCGATGGCGCCGGCATCCATATCGAGATCCCGCAGGACTTCTTTGCCGCCGCCGTCGAGCGCAGCGGCGCCGTGCTGCGCCCCGGCCCGATCGCGGTCGGCCAGGTCTTCATGCCGAAGACCGATCTCAGCGCGCAGGAACGCTGCCGCCAGATCGTCGAGACCGAGATCCTCGCCCTCGGCTACCAGATCTACGGCTGGCGACAGGTGCCGATCAACGTCGCCTGCATCGGCGAGAAGGCCAATGCAACGCGCCCCGAGATCGAGCAGATCATGCTGTGGAACGCGCGCGGCGTGCCGGAGGTGGAGTTCGAGCGGGATCTCTATGTCATCCGCCGCCGGATCGAGCGGCAGACGATCGCGGCGCAGATCCCGGACCTTTACTTCTGTTCGCTGTCCTGCCGCTCGATCGTCTACAAGGGCATGTTCCTCGCCGAGAGCCTGACGGAATTCTATCCCGACCTGCTCGACGAGCGTTTCGTTTCGCGCTTCGCGATCTACCACCAGCGCTACTCGACGAATACGTTCCCGACCTGGAAGCTCGCGCAGCCCTTTCGGGCGCTCGCCCATAACGGCGAGATCAACACCGTGCAGGGCAACGTCAACTGGATGAAGAGCCACGAGACGCGGCTCTCCTCCGAGTTGCTCGACAACTTCATGGACGACATCAAGCCGGTCGTGCAGGCGGGCGGCTCCGACACGGCGTCGCTCGACAACGTGTTCGAGCTGCTGGTGCGCTCCGGCCGTGACGCGCCGATGGTCAAGGCGATGATGATCCCGCCCTCGATCGGCGCCACCTCCTCGATGCCGGAGGCGCATCGCGACATGATCGAATACTGCAACGCCGTGATGGAGCCATGGGACGGGCCGGCCGCGATCACCGCGACCGACGGCCGCTGGGTCATCGCGGGCCTCGACCGTAACGGGTTGCGCCCGCTACGCTACACCGTGACCAGTCATGGCATGCTGGTCGTCGGCTCCGAGACCGGCATGGTGAAGTTCGATGAGGCGTCGATCGTCGAGAAGGGCCGTGTCGGCCCCGGCCAGATGATCGCGGTCGATCTCGATACCCCGCGTTTCTATGACTACACGGCGGCGATGGACCTGCTGGCGGCGCGCCATCCTTTCGGCGAATGGGCGCAGCGGATCGTGGTCATCGACGATCTGGTCAAGACCGATACGGTGGAGCCCGTGCTGCTGGGCACCGAGGCGCTACGGCGCCGCCAGCTCACCATCGGCGCCACGCTCGAGGAGATGGAGGCGATCCTCCAGCCGATGGTGGATGACGCGAACGAGGCGACGGGCAGCATGGGTGATGACACACCCGTCGCGGTCCTCTCCGAGCGCTATCGCGGCCTGCACCACTATTTCCGGCAGAATTTCAGCCAGGTCACGAACCCGCCCATCGACAGCCTGCGCGAGACGCGGGTGATGTCGCTGAAGACGCGCCTCGGCAATCTCGGCAATGTTCTGGAGGAGGGCGAGCACCAGTTCGACATTCTCCAGCTCGCCAGCCCGATCCTGTCGACCGGCGAGTTCATCGCCATGCGGGAGACCTTGGCCAGCGCGGGCGGCAGTTCGGTCGTCGAGATCGACGCGACCTTCGCGCTCGCCGATGGCGAGGCCGGGCTGCGGCGCGGGCTCGATCGCATCCGGCAGGAGGCCGAGGAGGCCGTGCGCGCCGGCGCCACGCATCTCGTGGTCACCGATGAGCATGTCGGGCCGGATCGCGTGCCGATCCCGATGATCCTCGCGACGGGCGCGGTGCATACGCATCTCGTGCGGACCTCTCTGCGCACCTTCACCAGCATCAATATCCGCTCGGCGGAATGCCTCGATGTGCATTACGTCGCGGTCCTCGTCGGCGTCGGTGCGACGACGGTCAATCCGTACCTCGCGCAGGAATCGATCGCGGATCGCCAGCGGCGCGGGCTGTTCGGCGAAATGACCGTGAAGGCCGCCATCGGCCGCTACAAGAAGGCGCTCGACAAGGGTCTGCTCAAGATCATGGCGAAGATGGGGATCAGCGTGATCTCCTCCTATCGCGGCGGCTATACCTTCGAGGCGATCGGCCTCTCCCGCGCTCTGGTCGGCGAGTTCTTCCCGGGCATGCAGTCGCGCATTTCCGGCATCGGCCTCTCCGGCATCGCGCGGAAGGTGCTGGAGCTGCACAAGATCGCCTGGGCCGAGGGCGTGCTGACGCTGCCGGTCGGCGGCGTCTACAAGATGCGGCGCGGCGGCGAGGCGCATGCCTTCGACGGCAGCCTCATCCATGTTTTGCAGACGGCGGTCGCGACCGACAGCTACGCGACCTTCCGCAAGTATTCCGAGGCGGTACGGCGGCTGCCCCCCGTGGCGTTGCGCGATCTGCTCGACTTCCGTACCGACGGGCTGACGCCGATCCCGGTCGATGATGTCGAGAGCATCACGGAAATCCGCAAGCGGCTGATCGCACCGGGCATTTCGCTCGGCGCGCTGGGGCCGGAGGCGCATGAGACGCTGTCGATCGCGATGAACCGCATCGGCGCCCGCTCCGACAGCGGCGAGGGCGGCGAGGACCCCGAGCGCTCGAAGCCGCGCGCCAACGGCGACAACGCATCCTCGGCGATCAAGCAGATCGCGTCAGGGCGTTTTGGCGTGACGGCGGATTACCTCAACAACTGCCGCGAGATCGAGATCAAGGTGGCGCAGGGTGCGAAGCCCGGCGAAGGCGGGCAGCTGCCCGGCTTCAAGGTGACGGAGCTGATCGCGAAGCTGCGGCATTCCACGCCGGGCGTGATGCTGATCAGCCCGCCGCCGCATCACGACATCTATTCCATCGAGGATCTGGCCCAGCTCATCTACGATCTCAAGCAGATCAACCCGGATGCGAGCGTTTGCGTAAAGCTCGTGTCACGCTCGGGCATCGGCACGATCGCGGCGGGTGTCGCCAAGGCGAAGGCGGATGCGATCCTGATTTCCGGCCATTCCGGTGGCACCGGCGCTTCCGCGCTCACCTCGGTGAAGTATGCGGGATTGCCCTGGGAGATGGGGCTCTCCGAAGCGCATCAGGTGCTCATGCTCAACCGGTTGCGGCATCGGGTAAAGCTGCGCACCGATGGCGGGTTGAAGACGGGGCGGGACGTCATCATCGCCGCCATGCTCGGCGCCGAGGAATTCGGCATCGGTACGGCGAGCCTCGTCGCCATGGGCTGCATCATGGTGCGGCAGTGCCACAGCAACACCTGCCCCGTGGGCGTTTGCACGCAGGATGAGAGCCTGCGCGCCAAGTTCGAGGGCACGCCCGAGAAGGTCATCAACCTCTTCTCCTTCATCGCCGAGGAGGTAA
>Ga0116230_10002955_pt1 | contig 16434 bp, 13 predicted proteins | sample S1TSphfallax_3_FD_88678 | JGI IMG/M metagenome (GOLD analysis project Ga0116230, IMG submission 88678) | Host-associated microbial communities from peat moss isolated from Minnesota, USA - S1T2_Fd - Sphagnum fallax MG | ecosystem: Host-associated > Plants > Peat moss > Unclassified | place...
CTGGCGGCCGAATTACCCGAGGTGAGCCTTGCCCGGGCAGGCAGCCTGTTCTGGGGGCGCCCGCCGGCTGAGCTGGAGGCCTTCGCCGCGGAACACGCGGCCTGGGGCTATGGCGTACGGCGCGTCTCTCGCGCCGAGGCAGCCGCGATCGAGCCACACCTCGTCTCGCCTCCGGAATTGGCCATCCACGCGGCGGAGGAAGCTGTGGTGGAGCCCCTGGCAACAGCGCAGGCGCTGCTTGCAGCCGCCCAGCGGTTGGGTGCGACCGTCATCGGGCACAGACGCGTCCATGCACTCATCGTTCGCGGCCGCCGTGTGACGGGCGTCGAGACCGACAGCGGGGCGCTGGAGGCCGATGAGGTCGTCGTGGCAGCTGGCGTCGGCTCCGCCAGCATCCTGGCGACAGCGGGTGTGGCCCTGCCGATGCGGACAGCTCCTGGCCTTGTCGTGGCAACTAAGCCGCATCCCCCCGTGCTGAACGGCCTTCTCATCACGCCGATCATGGAGTTGCGACAGACAGCGCAAGGTCGGCTGCTCGCCGTCGGAGATAGTGACGCGCGTCCCTCGGACGTATTCGACGCCATGCGCGGCATGATCGACAGCGGCGCCACCCTGTCGCCGGAGTTTGATGCCATCGCCTACCGACCGATCCCGGAGGATGGCTTTCCGGCTGTGGGGCGGAGCGCCGAGTGGCAAGGCCTCTACACCGCCGTTACTCATTCCGGGGTAACGCTCGCCCCGGCCGTTGGACGCTTCGCGGCTGAGGAATTGCTGACGGGCGAGCGCCATCCGCTCCTCGCGCCCTATGGCGCCGACCGGTTCAGCACCAGCAGGCAGAACAGCCACGCCGTTCGGTGCGGAAGCAACGTATAGGCGAATTGCGTCGGCGTAGACCGCAGCCGCTGAAGGATCATGCGCGTCTGATTACAAGAGTTTTTGCTTCTTTTTGCAAAAAGAAGCGCTTGGCTTTCCTCTTGGACGGGCGGCGGCTAGTTTCCTCGCATGCTGGTTTCGGCACCGCCCCAGAGGCCTAACGGCATCGCCTATTACCTCGACCACTTCGGGCAGGTGCTTGAAGCGGTGAAGGAGCGCTACGGCTTTCTTCTCGACGCGGCCGAGCAAGCACATATCAACCGCATCGAGAGCCTCCCCGAGCCGGCGCGGATGCTCTATGCGAGGCTCGTCAACCGCAAGGGCCCCTGTTTCCGGCTCGATCGCCTCGCCTACCCTGAAATACCGGCGCTCGGCACCGCGGCCGCGGTGCTCCTGGCGCGGGGCCTGCTTCTGCCCGGCGAACCGGGCTTGGAGCCGGCACTCAGGCCGCGTCTCTATGCCTGCTTCACGCTTGCCGAACTTCGGGCAAGCCTGGCCGGGCATCGCCCGCCCCGATCGGCTCGCAAGGGCGAGCTTCTCGCCTGGCTGGAGGGGTGGGATGGCGGCCCGGAGTGGCTCGCGGGACTATTGTCCCGACATCCGGTGCTGCGTCTGCCGCCGAGCGATTGCTGGCCTTTCCTCCGCTTTCTGTTCTTCGGTGAGCTGCGCGACAACCTCTCCGACTTCGTGACCCGCGAACTGGGATTGATCGTCACCGAAAGCGTCGCGGCGGGGAAACTCCGCGCGCAGTTCACCACGCGAGAAGCCGCCGTCGACGCTTTTCGCATGGCCTCTCTCTACGCGGAATTCCGCACGCTGCGGGACGCTCAGCCCGCGTTGGACACATGGCACTGGTGGCAGGCGCAGAAGATCGATCGATCGGCGCTTGCCGCCGGTGTGACCACCTTCGACCGGCTGGTGGATCGACTGGGCCGGCGGCTGGAACGCGCCGGCGCACTCACGGAGTCGCTTGACCTGTACGCGACGAGCCCGGCACCCCCCGCGCGGGAACGACGAGCGCGCCTGCTGCTCAAAGCCGGCCGGCGCGATGAGGCAATCGGCCTGCTCCAGGTGATGGCGGCGGACGCCCATGATGCGGAGGAAGCCTATGTGGCGCGCCAGTTTCTTGGCCGCCTTGCGAAGACCACGCGGCGCAGCGAGGCGCGGCAATATCAGCAGAGCAGCCCGCACATCATCCTGGAGGATGCGGGGCAAACCGTGGAAACCGCGACGCTCGGGCATTACCGCCGCGCCGGCTGGCACGGAGTTCACTCCGAGAACTGGCTCTGGAACGCGATCTTCGGTCTGCTGCTTTGGGACATCATCTACGACCCGGATGTCGGCGCATTCCACTCGCCGCTGCAATTCGCGCCCGCCGATCTGCATGATCCGGGCTTCTACGATCGCCGGAGGGCGCGGATCGAAGACCGTCTCGCGCTGCTGCGCGACCCGACCGCAAGTTTCGCGATGATGGCAAAGCATCACGACCAAAAGGTGGGGATCGCGAACCCCTTCGTCTCCTGGCACGCGGATTTGCTGGCGCTGATCCGCGTCGCCATCGACCACCTGCCACCGACAGGACTGGGCGCCGTCCTGAGGCGGTTCGCGCAGGACATCAAGCGGCGGTCACGCGGCTTCCCCGACCTGTTCCTGTGGACCGCGACCGAGTATCGCTTCGTCGAAGTGAAATCCGAGAATGACCAGCTGTCGGCCGCGCAATATCAGTGGCTGCGTTTCCTCGACGAGGCAGGCATCGCCGTTTCACTGGACCGGGTCCGGCGATAGCAGGCTGCGGCGCGCGGCCGGTCCCTGACCCAAAAGGTGGGATCTTCGACATAACGCTGTCGTCTCACCCGATGCCAAAACCTCTTCGTCAGAACGACCCAACGCGACGCATTGTCGCTTTAGACGGAGATAGATCATGGCAAAGGTCCCCAACATTCTGTTCGTCCACGGCGCCTGGGCGAATTCCTCGTCCTGGGCGAAAGTCCTTCCCTTCACCGAAGCTGCCGGACTCAGCGGCACGGCCGTGTCGCTGCCCCTCACCTCGCTCGCCGACGACGTGGCCGCCGTGAAACGGGCGATCGAACTGATCGACGGGCCGGTCCTGCTGGTCGGCCATTCCTACGGCGGCTCCGTGATCACCGAGGCGGGCACAGATCCCAAGGTTGCCGGCCTTGTCTATGTCGCGGCCTTCGCGCCGGATGCCGGCGAGTCGGCGGCTTCACTCGGGGCAGGCGGGCCGCCGACGCGAATCCTTGAGGAGATCCGCCCCGACGCCCATGGCTTCTTCAAGTTGACCCGCGCGGGTGTCGACGAGTTGTTCGCCCAGGATCTCCCCGCCGACGAGCGGGCCATCATCTTCGCGACGCAGAACCCGCTTGCGGGTGCGGCTTTCGGTGGCGAGATCACCGCGCCTTCCTGGAAAGAGAAGCCGAGCTTCTATCTGCGCGCGACCGAGGATCATACGATCCACCCGGAGCTCCAGCGGACCATGTCGGACCGGATTGCGGCGAAACAGGTCGTCGCTGTGCCCTCGAGCCACTTGCCGATGCTGTCTCATCCACGCGCCGTCGCTGACCTCGTTATCTCGGCGGCTGAGTGACCGCCTTACGCCGGGTGGCGGGGGCCGAAACCTCACCACCTGGCCAAGGGCATTACTGCGCGGCGGCCTCCTCCCGCGCGTTACGGCGAATCACCTGCGGCGGTTGACCGAACGCGCGAATAAAGGCTCGCCGCATCCGTTCCGGGTCGGCAAACCCGGTCTCGGCGGCAACGACCTGGACCGGATGACGGCTCTGTTCCATCATCAGCCGTGCGGCCTCAAGCCGAAGGTTCTCGACAGCCTTGGCGGGCGACTGGCCGGTCTCCGTGCGGAAAGCCCGGCTGAACTGGCGTGGGCTCAAATGGGCCGCATCCGCGAGCTCATCGACAGAGAGCTGTGATTTGAGGTTGCGGCGCGCATAGTCGAGCGCGCTCTGGATGCGATCCGATTTGGCATCCATCTTCAGCAGCTCGGAATGCTGCGATTGGCCGCCGGCGCGGCGATGATACACGACGAGCATCTGTGCTACGGATCGTGCGAGCTCCGCGCCATGATCCCTCTCCACCATGGCAAGCATGAGATCGATTCCGGCCGTCATTCCGGCGGATGTCCATACGGAGCCATCGACGATGAAGATGCGGTCCTCCTCCATCTTCACTTTGGGAAAGCGGGCCTTCAGCTCTCGCGCCGCGATCCAATGCGTCGTCATGCGCTTGCCATCCAGAATCCCCGCCTGCGCGAGAACGAAGGCGCCCGTGCAGATCGACCCGATCCGGCGGCAGGCAACATGGGCGCGTTGCACGAAGTCGACGACGCCGGAGGTGGCGACGACAGTTTCGGTGCCGCCGCCAACCAGCAGCGTGTCGTAATCGAGATCCCCGAACTTCCGCGTCTCGGTCATCGTGCCGAGCGAGCTCCGCACCATCCCGCCATGCTCAGACAGGATCTCGATCTCATAGAGCGTTTGTTTCGCGCCGATATTGGCGAACTCGAACACGGACAATGCCGCCAGATACATCGTCTGGAAGTCCGGCAGGACGACGAAGCCGACCCTCTGCATCGCACACCACCCGATGTCTCGAAAGGTGGGTTAAACGACCGGTCCCGCCGGCACAAGCCAGGCCAGCGTCTCAGCCCACGACGATCGAAATGCCCGGCTAGTGGTTCTCACCTGCGCGCGGCGCCACCCGTGCCTCATGCATCATGTGCAGAGTGATCTTGCGCACCTCCTGCTTGCTGCTTTCAATGTGCGCGCGCAGGAGCGGGAGCGCCTCGTCGAGCGCCCCACGGCGGAGCACACGCAACAAGGCGCCATGCTCGCGGTAGGTCGCGGCGGTCCGCTCCTCCTTGTAGAAATCCAGCCGGCGGATGATCCGGATCTTCTCCGTGTTCTCGCGGTGCATGATCGCCATCTCCCGATTGCCCGCTGCCTCCACGATCCGCGAATGAAAGCCCTCATCCAGGGCGGTCATGCGGCGGGGATCGAATTCGCGCGCATCGTCGTCAACCAGCCAGATCGCGTCGAGGGCATCGAGTGCCGCCTGCCGCACGGCATTGTCGCCGCGCAACAGACGTTCGATCGCGGCCGTCTCCAGCACGATCCGCAACTCATAGAGCTCATCGAAGCGCTTGAAGTCGAAGGGGCAGATGTACCAGCCGCTGCGAAAGCGGACATCGACGAATCCATCGCGCTTGAGCTGAAGAAGCGCGTCGCGGATCGGCGTGCGGGAGGCGCCGAAGCGGCGCGACAGGTCCGTTTCGGTGAACCGGTCGCCGGGCAAAAGCCGAAAATCGGCAATGTCAGCCATCAGCTCTTTGTAAACACGCGCGGCGGCGCCGCCAGGCCTAGTCGTCGTCACCGTCTTTCCCACTCAGCTCGGCCGGGCATCATGGTCCAAGTGCCGCCGCGGTCAAGCGTGCCCCGCCATATGGAGCCCGATCGATTGCCGATCGGCGGTCGCGCGCGCCGCCTCGTAGACGATCTTGCCACCCGACATGACCAGGATGCGGTCGGCCAATTCCAGCAACTCGTCCAGATCCTCGCTGACCAGGAGAACGGCGGCGCCACGGTTGCGGGCCGCAACGATCTGGCCGTGAGTGTCCGCAACCGCCGAGAAATCAAGGCCGAAGACCGGATTTGCGCAAACCAGGACGTCCACCTCGCCCGAAAGCTCCCGCGCCAGCACCGCGCGTTGCACATTCCCGCCCGACAGCGTCATGATCGGCGCGTCGATGCCCGTCGTGCGAACGTTGTAGCGCTCCACCAACTCCCGGGCCCGGCGGCGGAGCGCGCCGCGCTTGACCCAGACGCCGCTGCCGATCGGCGGACGGTCGAAGCTGCGAAAGGCCATGTTCTCGCCGACGCTCATACGGCCGACGCAGGCGTTCCGCAGCGGCTCTTCCGGCAGGAGCGCGAAGTTATGGCGCCGGATCTCGTCCCGCGTCGCTCCGAAGGGGTCGCCACCGACGGTCACGACGCCCTCGTGCCGGCGCTGGCCGCCGAGGACCTCGACAAGGGCGGTCTGCCCATTGCCGGAGACGCCGGCGACACCGACGATCTCTCCCCGCCGTACGACGAGATCGACGCCGCGCAGCGCCGGGGCGCCCGCATCATCGAGCGCGGTCACATCCCGCAGTGCCAGCATGACATCGCCCACCGCCCGTTCTTCGCGCCCCGCATGCTCGCGGCTCGCCTGATCGCCGACCATCAGCCGGGCCATCTCGGCGACCGGGAGATCGGCCACCTTGCCGCCGCCCACCAGCCGCCCACGGCGCAGGATGCTGACCTCGTCGGCGAAGGCCAGAACCTCCCGGAACTTGTGGGTGATGATGAGGACGGTGAGCTGGCCGGCGACCGCCATCGAGCGGATGAGGCCGAGCATCTCGTCGGCCTCCTGTGGCGTCAGCACCGAGGTCGGCTCATCGAGAATGATCAGGCGCGCCTTGAGGTAGAGCTGCTTGAGGATCTCCGCTTTCTGCTTCTCGCCGGCGGCGAGGCCGGAGACTGGCCGGTCGATCGGCACGCGGAAAGGCATGGTGGCGAGGAAGCTCTCCAGCTTGCTGCGCTCGGCCTTCCAGTCGATGCGGCCGGGCCGGAAACCGAGACCCATGGTCAGGTTCTCGAGGACTGTCATGGAGGGGACCAGCGTGAAGTGCTGGTAGACCATGCCAATGCCGGCATGCTGGGCATCACGCGGGTTGGCGACCTTGATGGGGCGGCCATCGAGCCGCAATTCGCCCGCATCAGCGTGGTAGAACCCCATGATGCATTTGACGAGCGTCGATTTGCCGGCACCGTTCTCACCCAGCAGGGCATGCACCGTGCCCGGATGGAGCGTGAGCGACACCTGATCGAGAGCCGTGAAATCGCCGAACCGCTTGGTCACTCCCATGGCCACAAGACCCGGGGCCTGAGCCGCGAAGGCGGCCCCCGGCGGGGCTTGATCACCGACGCTGAAGGCGTGAACGCTGCTCATGCGAGGCCCGCCAGAAGAGCCGCCGAGTTGGAGACCGAGCCGAAGACACCGCCCTGCATCTTGATCATCTTGACCGCATGGTCGTGGTTGGCGCGGTCGGTCGCGGCGCAGCAATCCTCCAGCAGCAGGCATTCGAAGCCGCGGTCATTGGCGTCCCGCATCGTGGTGTGGACGCAGACATCGGTCGTGATGCCGGTGAGGATCAGGTTGCGCACGCCACGCACACGGAGCAGCAGGTCCAGGTCGGTCGCGTAGAAACTGCCCTTGCCGGGCTTGTCGATGATCGGCTCATCCACCAGGGGCGCGAGTTCAGGGATGAGCTCCCAACCCGGCTCGCCTCGCACGAGGATGCGGCCGCAGGGACCTGGATCGCCGATGCCGGCGCCGATCTGCCGGGAGCGCCAGCGCTTGTTGGCTGGAAGATCGGCGAGATCGGGCCGGTGACCCTCCCGCGTGTGGAAGATGTGGTAGCCGCCGGCACGCATCGCCGCGAGTACTGATGCTATGGGCGCGATCGGCGCGCGGGTGAGGCCGATGTCATAGCCCATGGTGTGGACATAGCCGCCTTCGCCGCAGAAATCGGTCTGCATGTCGATGATGATGAGCGCCGTATCCGCGGGCGACATCACGCCGTCATAGGGCCAGTCATAGGGCTCGGCTTTGATCATGTCGTCTTCCCTTCTGCGGAAGAAAGTTTTTGCGCGCTCTGTTCAAAAAGCGCCTCTTGTTCTTTTTTGAAACCCTTGCCGGGCGCAAAAGAACCAAAAGACTTTCATTTTGTTATCGACAGTTCGCCCGGCGCACCTGCAAGCGTCCGGTCCGGCGAGCAGGCGATGATCATGATGACGAGCGTCAACAGGTAGGGCGCCGCGTTGAAGATGTAGTAGCCCTGGCTGACACCGACCGACTGCAGGGCCGGACCCAGGGCGCCGGCGCCCCCGAACAGCAGCGAGGCCCATAGGCAATACATCGGCCGCCAGCGCGCGAAGATGACGAGGGCGACGGCGATGATACCCTGCCCGCTCGACAGGCCCTCGCTCCAGCTGCCGGGGTAGTAGAGCGAGAGGAAGGACCCGCCCACGCCGGCCATGAAGCCGCCGAAGGTGGTGGCCCAGAGCCGCACCTGGATGGGGGAATAGCCCATGGCGCGCGCGGCTTCCGCATTGTCTCCGACCATGCGGATCATCAGCCCGGTGCCCGTGTTGCGCAGCGCCCACGCCAGCAAGGGAGCGGCGGCAACGCCGATGAAGAAAAGCGCGTTGACCTTCAGCGCCGCCTGGATCTGCGGGACATGGCTCCAGAAGCCAAGCGGGATCGAGGGCAGATTCGGCGCCTGCGGTGCCACGAAGGGCGTGCCAAGGAAAAAGGCGAGCCCCGTGCCGAAAAGCAGGAGAGCGATGCCGACAGCGATATCGTTGACCTTTGGCAAGGAACAGATGCCCGCGTGCAGGGCGCCGAGCAAGCTACCGACAATGCCCGCCGCCAGCACGCCGAGCCAGGGCGAGCCAGAGTAGTAGCTGATCGCGTAGCCGCTCATCGCGCCCATGACGAGCGTACCTTCCAGGCCCAGATTGATGCGGCCGGCGGTTTCGGTGACGACCTCGCCGAGGCTGACGAAGAGGAAGGGCGTCGAGACGCGGATGGCGCCGGCCCCCACCGCCAGCGGCACGCCCCACCAGCCCAGCGCATCCCCGGTCATCGTAAAAGCCCCGGCATCACACGACCTCCGCGAGGCGGCGGCGCGGGACCAAGTAGCGGGTCAGCCGCCCCTGGAACGCCTCCGAGGCCAGAAGCATCACGAAGAGCACGCCGCGGAAGACGAGCATGGTGGCGTCCGGCAGGTTGAGGCGTTGCTGCAGCAACCCGCCGGCCGCATCGAGCCCGCCAAGCAGGACGGCGACCGGGATGATGGCGAGCGGGTTCATGCGCGCGAGGAAGGCGACGAGGATACCGGTATAGCCGGCGCCGGTCGCGATATCGGAGCTGACGGCACCCTGCACGGCCGCGACCTCGACCATGCCACCCAGGCCGGCGGCGCCGCCAGCGGCGAAGCAGAAGGCGACGATCATGCGCTCCACCGGCAGACCCACGACGCGGCCGGCACGGGCATTGCCGCCGACGACGCGGGCGGCGAAGCCGAATTTGGTGAAGTAGACGCAGATATAGGCGGCAACGCAGCAGACCAGCCCGAAGATGAGCCCGACATGGATGGTCGTGCCCGGGATATCGCCGAGCATGAGGTTGTCGGGCAGCGTGCGCGTTGCGGGCCGGTTGAGGCTGGCCGGATCGCGCATCGGTCCGGCAATGATCTGGTTCATGAAGGCAATGGAGATGTAGGCTAGCAGTAGCGAGGAGATGGTTTCGTTCACGCCGCGCTTGAAGCGGAGGATGCCGCAGAAGGCGATGAGCGCGCCCCCGGCGCAGATGCCGGCGATCCCCATGGCGATATCGACGACAACATCCGGCAGACCGCTGCTCGCCAGGGCAAGGCCCGCCGCCACGGCGCCAAGGGCGCCGAGCACGAAGGCGCCCTCACCGCCGATGATCATCAGCCCCATCTGCGCGGGCAGCGCCACGCAGAGGCCGGTGAGCAGCAGCGGTGCCGCGCGGACCAGGCTGTCCTGCCAGGAGAACCAGGTGCCGAAACCGCCGAGCCAGATGATCCCATAGGCCTGGATGGGGTCGACTCCCTGGACTGCCAGGAAGGCCCCGAAGACCACCATGGTCGCGGCCAGCGCGAGAAGCAGCGGAAGCAAGACCCCGAGCCAACGCTGGATGATCCCGCCCAAGGCTCAGGTCGCCGAGCCGGAGACGCCCGCGACCATGTAGCCCATGCCTTCCAGCACCGGGTCATGCTCGCCCATGACGGTGCCGGCGGGGATCACGGTATTGCCCTTGTTGTCCTTGATGGGGCCTTTGAAGATGGCGAAGTCGCCGGTCATGAAGCCGGCGCGGGCTGCATCCGCCTGGGCGCGCGCCGCAGCGGGCACCATGGCGCCGTAGGGCGAGCTTTTCACGAAGCCCTCCTTGAAGCCGCCGCGAATGTAGTTCGGCATCGTGCCGCCCGCCATCATCGCGGTGATCCACTTCGGATAGAGGTAGGTCCAGTTCCACTCAGCGCCGGTGAGGTAGCCCTTGGGCGCGAGCGGCGCCTGATCCGCGTGGTAGCCGCAGGTGTACAGGCCGCGCTTCTCTGCCGTCTCGATCACGACCTTCGGGCTGTCGACATGGCAAGTGATGACATCGGCGCCCTGGTCGGCGAGGGTATTGGTCACCTCGGCCTCCCGCACCGGCATGAACCAGTCGCCGGTGAAGATGACCTGCATGGTGATGGACGGATCAACCGTCTGCGCGCCGAGGATGAACGCGTTGATGTTGCGGAGCACCTGGGGAATGGGCTTGGCGGCGACGAAGCCGAATTTCTTCGTCTTGGTCATATGGCCGGCGACGATGCCCGAGACATAAACGGCTTCGTCGATATAGCCGAAGTAGGAATGCGCGTTGAGCGGATCGCCCTTGGCCCAGAGGCCGCCGCAATGCATGAAGGTGACGCCGGGATTGGTCTTGGCAGCCTTCAGCATATACGGATTGAAATAGCCGTAGGAGGTCGGGAAGAGCAGCGTCGCGCCGTCAAGATGGATCATGCCCTCCATCGCATTCGCGCAGGCGACCGTCTCCGGGACGCGCTCCTGCTCGACCACGCTCACACCGGGCATCTTGCGGACGACGGCCGCACCTTCAGCATGGGACTGGTTGTAGCCGTAGTCGTCCCTGGACCCGACATAGATGAAGCCGACAGTCATGCTGGCCGCTGCCTGGGCGCCGCGGCCCGGCAGAGCGGCGGTGGCAGCCGTCGCCGCGGCGCCGAGCAGGACCGAGCGACGGGAAGGCGCGAAATTGGTCATGGTGGAGTATCCTCTTTGCCGACGATGACGTTCGATGTTGCCGACAAGTTAGTATCCAAGACCCGTGCCAGTCCGTGGGGCGCATCGGAACCTTAATTCGCTCGCTTATCCGTGATAGCTCCCGCAGCCAAAAATCTTCTACGACCAAATCCTGGGCGTACGCTTGATTTTTGTGCTGCTTTCCCCCTGCCTGCGGTCAAGTTGAGCCGTGGCGCCTGGGTTTTTGGCGGTTGAGGCGTTTGCTTGGAGCCGAGCAGCCGCTTAAGATCCTCCAGCTGGCATTTGAGTTGGAGCAGGAGCAGCGGCATGAGCGGTCTCGGCGGGCTGAACAAATCCCCCCATGGTGTCGTCATCGGGCTGGTTCAGCTCCAACTGCCGGTTGTGGTGACACCGGCGGATCTGGCCCGCCAGACGAGGCGCATCTGTGACCTCGTGGCGACCGCACGGCGCGGCATGCCCACCATGGACCTCGTCGTCTTCCCGGAATACGCGCTGCACGGGCTGTCGATGGATATGAACCCCGCGATCATGTGCCGCATGGACGGGCCCGAGGTTGCCGCCTTCCGGGAGGCCTGCCGGACCCACAAAATCTGGGGCTGCTTCTCCATCATGGAGGCGAACCCGCACGGCAACCCCTATAATGTCGGCCTCATCCTCGACGATGCCGGGGAGACGCGCCTCTATTATCGCAAATTGCACCCTTGGGTGCCGGTGGAGCCGTGGGAGCCCGGCGATGTCGGCATTCCCGTCTGTGACGGCCCGAACGGCTCCCGCCTCGGCCTCATCATCTGCCATGATGGCATGTTCCCCGAGATGGCGCGTGAAGCCGCCTACAAGGGGGCGGAGATCATGCTGCGGACCGCTGGTTACACCGCGCCGATCCGGCACAGCTGGCGCATCACCAACCAGGCCAATGCCTTCTGCAACCTGATGGCGACCGCCAGCGTCTGCATGTGTGGAACGGACGGCACCTTTACCTCCATGGGTCAGGCGATGGTCTGCAACTTCGATGGCACGGTGGTGGTGGAAGGCGGCCCGATGCCGGATGAGATCGTGACAGCGGAGCTACGGCCGGACCTGGTGCGGGAAGCCCGGCGCCACTGGGCGGTCGAGAATAACATCTACCAGTTCGGCCATCGCGGCTACGTGGCGGTGGAGGGTGGCGCCCGCGATTGCCCGTATACCTACATGAAGGACATGGTGGACGGCCGATATCGCCTGCCCTGGGAAGATGAGGTCGTCATCACCGACGGCACCTCCTGCGGATTTCCCCCGCCCTCCCGCAGGGTCAAAGACGCCGCCGAATAAAAACTGTCGCGTTGACTGGCGGAGGCGCGGAATTGTAGACGGATTTGTGGCTGACGACTGTCCCTCATCGCAAGCAAGGTAACCGCCTACATGGCTAGACCACGTTATCTTGTGACAGGCGGCGCCGGCTTTGTAGGCAGCCACATCGTGGCTGCTCTGCTGGAACGCGATGCGGAGGTTGTCGTCTTCGACAACCTCTCGATCGGCCATCGGGCTGCCGTGCTGCCGGGGGCGCAGCTGATTGCCGGGGACCTCGCCGACCAGGCCGCCGTCGAGAGCGTTGTCAGTGCCGGGCCTTGGGATGCCGTTTTCCACTTTGCTGCCCTCTCATTGGTTGGCGAGAGCGTCCGGCTCCCCTTCAAATATCTGCTGGAGAATGGCGTCAACGGCATCCGGCTCATTGAGGCCTGTGTGCGTCACCGGGTGCCGCGATTCGTGCTGTCCTCCACCGCCAACCTGTTTGGAACCCCGGAGCGCATGCCGATCGACGAGTCGGTGCGGGTTGATCCGGCCTCGCCCTACGGCGAAAGCAAATTCATGATCGAGCGTGCGCTGCACTGGGCAAACGAGATCCACGGCCTTCGCAGCGCCTGCCTGCGCTATTTCAATGCCGCGGGCGCCGACCCCGAGGGGCGTCTGGGCGAGGATCATGAGCCCGAGACGCATCTGATCCCGCTCGCCATCGACGCGGTCCTGGGCAGGCGCCCGCCGCTCGCGATCTTCGGTTCGGATTACCCGACGCCCGACGGCACCTGCATCCGCGACTATGTGCACGTCACCGATCTTGCGGACGCCCATATTCGCGTGCTCAGTCAACTCGATCATCGCAGCGTGCGCTACAATGTCGGCACCGGCCGCGGCTACTCCGTCAAGGAAATAACAGAAGCCGTCGGGAGGATCGCCGGGCGGCCGGTTCCCGCCATGATGGGGCCGCGACGGATGGGAGACGCGCCGATGCTGATCGCGGGCGCGGAGGCGCTGCGCGCCGATACCGGCTGGGTGCCCCACTTCAAGGATGTGGATGAGGTGGTTGCGACCGCCTTCCGCTGGCGCGAGGCACATCCCGGCGGCTATGGAGACCGTCAAGCCACGGCCCCCGCTTCGCTTTGAAGCAGCACGCGCATCGCTGAAAGCTGCGGTCCGCAGGGGTAGTCCACGGCCGCGACCGCCCCTGTTACGTCGAGCGGCTGCTACATCCGCCACGGCGGCCGTTCAGAGGCAGGTCTCGGCCTGCCCCGCCCGCTCATTCTCCCCCGACGTTGTGGCGCGGAATGAGGGTGACCGCGCCTCCCCAATTTCGACTCAAAAGCAATAATTGTGATAGTGTATCGTATTGCCCAAGGGCAAATATGACGCTTCCTGCCTTAAAAGATGCTCGGCCAAGCCATGCAGGTGCGGGGTTCGCTCTCGCAGGTCTGGCGTGTCGTGACATGAGCCTCGCCGAGTCGCACATCAAAAGGTCGTCGTATCACTCGAAATCGCGACTCTTCGGGGTCCGGGCAAGGCGCATCCGCTTGCGCAGCCATCCTTCCGTAACGAAGAACGAAAGTCCTACCTCTTTGGCGGTATCACTATCCGCCGCTTTCCGAAATTGCGGCAAGTCCACGTAAGAGTGACAGTCTGACCGAGACGAAATCCAGATCGACGCGCAAGCGACGACGGCGCAGAGCCAGCCGAGGTGTACGTCTTAAAGACACTACAGCAGCTCGACCACGCTGCCATAACTTCAGCATCGTCCAGGACAGGTCGCTGCTCTGATGAAGGATTTTGAGATGTCATATGTCGAGGCAGGGCCCACCGACCTTGTGCCAGAGCCCCTCGTCTCCGTAAGCGTATCTACCCGCCCTGAGCACGCACCGTCGTGCCTCCGTGGCAAGCGGGTCGCGATCGTCCATGATTGGCTGGAGACATTTGCGGGATCCGAAAGTGTGCTGGAGCAGTTGCTGCTCTGCTTCCCTGATGCCGATGTTTTTGCAATTGTGGATTTCCTGAAACCAGAAGATCGCCGCTTCCTGGAAGGGCGCAAAGTCAAAACGTCATTCATTCAGCGTCTGCCTGGCGCAAAACGCATGTTCCGCGCCTATCTCGGCCTCATGCCGCTGGCGATCGAGCAGTTTGACATGTCCGGCTATGACGTTATCGTCTCCAGCAGCCACGCCGTGGCGAAGGGTGTGGTCACCGGACCCGACCAGGTCCATATAAGTTACGTCCACTCGCCCATGCGCTACATCTGGGATCTTCAGCACCAGTATCTCAAGCAATCGGGACTCAACTGGGGATTGAAGGCGCTTTATATTCGCTGGCTTTTCGGGCGTCTCCGGCAGTGGGACGCGTCGAGCGCCCAGCACGTCGACTATTTCATCGCAAATTCAAGCTATATCGGACGGCGGTTGAAGAAGGCCTATGGGCGGGACGCCACCGTCATCCATCCGCCGGTCGATCTCGATCGTTTTGACGTAGGCACGAAAAAGGATGATTTCTTCCTGTTCGTGAGCCGCTTTGTTCCATACAAGCGCGCCGATCTCATCATCGAGAGCTTCCGAACGCAGCCGGACCGACGACTGATCGTCGTCGGTGATGGGCCGGAGGCCACGCGTGTGCGGGCGGCCGCTCGTGGCGCCAAGAACATCGAATTTCGCGGGAAGGTTGAGAAGACCGAACTCATCGACCTCATGCAGCGCGCCCGTGCCGCGCTCTTCGCCGCCGAGGAGGATTTCGGCATCACCATGGTGGAAGTGCAGGCTTGCGGAACCCCGGTCATCGCCTTCGGACGGGGTGGTGTCACCGACATCATCGACGCCGATCGCGGCTTGCCAACTGGGGTGCTGTTCGATCGTCAGGATGTCGAGTCTGTTCTGGACGCCCTTTCACGATTTGATTCCATTCGTCACAGGATCACGCCTGAGTCGTGCCGTGCCAATGCGCTCCGTTTCGCGAGGTCGCGGTTCCGCGCCGAGATCCGCAACTTCGTCGAGCTCGCGCTCGGCTGAAGACAGCCCCGGCCAAGGGCGCCGCCCGTTGGGGCGCCCTAGCTGAGTGCGCGTCCCGCTCACCCCTGGTTGCCTGGGCTGGAACCGCCCCGCGATCCACCCAGGCCTCAGTCGGCCTAAAGCGCGATCTCTCAGAGTGTGATTGACGCCCGCCCTGGCAGTTAGCCGTGCGGGCGCGTGATCTGCACGCCTGTTGGCCGCCATCTTTGCGGGCACATCCATAGCCGGTGGGCATTTAGGTGTCCGTCACAGTATCGACGCCGATGGTGCGGCACGTCGACCGGAGCGTTGATCGGTCGTCCGGCGATCAATGCTGAAGCCGGCCTGCTGTTGCTTCCCGATCAGCAGATACGCCGTTCCGCGCCAGGGATCCGGCACCTCGTGGAAGTCGCATCCGGCTCAAGCATGTTCCCGGGCGGCCGCCAGCGCGACCCGACCCGGGTTCGCGCCGGGCACTCTGTCGTCAGCTGGAACGCAGCCGCACGGCCAGGGTTTCGAACACATCGAGCACGTGCCGCCGGGTATTTGTCACTGCCAGAATAGCGTTGATCGTAAACACGCGCTCTTTCCTATACAGGAGGAAAAGAAACGCCGCGCAGTGGAGGGCCTCGGTCATGATCAGGGCGACGGCGGCGCCAGACGCACCGTAGCCGCGACAGCAGGGCGCCAGCACCACGAGATAGAATGCCGTGCAGATCAGCGTGATGCGTGAGACAGCGCGGTCCCAGCCAAGGGGGAGAAGGAACTGGCGGGACAGAGTGCTCGCGATGCCTGCCAGCAGCGGCAAGGCCGAAAGCCAGCGCAGCACCGCTGCGGCAGCAACGAAGCGCGGGCCGAGAATGAGCGTCACGATCGGCCCCGCGGCAAAGAAGAAGACCACGGTGAGCAGCAACGCGAACGTTATCTGCACCGCGAGAAAGGGACCTGCGGCGCTGGCGGCGGCTTCGCGCGAGCGGGACATGAGCGCGTTGACGCGCGGATACATGACCATGCTGAGCGGGATGATGAGCGCCATGACGATCCGGGCGATGCGGTCGGCACCGGCGAAGAGGCCGACCGCCGTGGCACCCGAGGCGAACGTCAGAAACAGCGGCGCCGCTGTGCAATAGGCAATCCAGCTGCTCTGCGACAAGAAATAGTGCCGGTAGTCCCAAATCTGTCGTGCAGCGGCGGCGAATGGGGCGTGCGGCTTGCCCATGTGCAGGACGCGGCAGGCAATGACAAAGCCGGCGAGGCCACCGGCGATCGAGCTCACGCCCTGCAAGGCACAAGCGATCTATGTGGCGGCCGGCCCATGTACCAGAACGAAGGTCAACAGCACGCCGAGCGGACGACAG
>Ga0116230_10002956_pt1 | contig 16432 bp, 10 predicted proteins | sample S1TSphfallax_3_FD_88678 | JGI IMG/M metagenome (GOLD analysis project Ga0116230, IMG submission 88678) | Host-associated microbial communities from peat moss isolated from Minnesota, USA - S1T2_Fd - Sphagnum fallax MG | ecosystem: Host-associated > Plants > Peat moss > Unclassified | place...
CAATTTTGATGCAACTTGTTTTAGGCAATTGGGCGAATTTCCAGTTGCAAGTGTTGCTTGCAACTGAAAACTAGTTGCATAAGACAATTGCAAAATGGCAAATTTCTAGTAGTGACACCATTTTTAAAAGACCTTATCTAGTGGTATGGTGCCAAACCAACCTCATTTATACAATAATATATTGGTAGATATTGATTTTTGTTATTGATGGATGATAAAAATTAATTTGAATTTTTGAAATTGCCATTATTTTTCTGTTCAATCCACATACATGTCCAAAAATTTAATTAAATCGGTTTTGGGGCATGTTCATTTATTTTTCATCAATCATTTTGTCCTTTGACATGGAAGATGTAATTTTTTTTTGCAAAAGCAACCTATGTGGTAAAACACATTATAAAATGTAATAATTCTCACACTTTACAAAATAATTGTTTATTCTAAAGTTCTAATTCCTTCGCAAAATGGGGAAACTTTTCATTCTTGAAAATTTTCCTACTTTGAAAGGCTATGGATACTCATTGAATATCATGAAATTTTTATAAAAAAAAGATGGAGTTTTATGTGCAATATACCTTAAAAGGAAGGTGTTATTAAAACTAATGCCATTTTTATTCCACCTCACACAAGCCTTTTATTCTAGTAATGCCATTCATGTAGGGCTAAACCTACCCCAATATTCTTCTCTTGAAGTCCTTGAAACTTGAAATTATGTAATCTCAATCTTCAACATGTTTTTTTTTTAAAAATGTTTGTTGGAATGGGTGTAAATATTAGTAGGTAGAAACCTTGAAACTAGTTAATACCATAGGCCTCCTAATAACTAATAGTTACTAGTGGTAGACTAACTATCCCTTATCCAAAGGGTGAAGCTAATGGGATTAAATAGTTCATATTAGTGAGTGGTTGGGAGGTAATTGAAAAGCTTGAATTTTAAGTGATTCAACTTAAGAGTTGTACCGGTAGCATCATGATTGCTCGAACTCCAAAAAAAGGCAACATGCGTAAAATTTTGGTAGATGTAGCCAAAGGAGGAGGTGGGGTGCCCAAGAGCAAGTGGTAAAATTAGGGTTTTTTTTCTCTTGCCCCTATCACCGTCAATTTTTTTAAAAATTTAATCATGTCCGTTGAAACCAAATATGAACATTTTTGTGCCCTTTTTATGTTCGTCCTTATCATGCATTCAATATGTTTGAAGAAGGTAGTAATGTTTAGTCGTAGATCATTAAACATTTGTTCATGCATGAGTAGGATGATGCTCATGTGTTATTGAGTGATCAAGGAATTTTCTTGCCATGTTTTTGACCTTTGGACATTAAAATATGCATAACTTGTTCATTTCTTAAGCTTTTTTAATGATTCAAGCGCCCTTGGATGTGCAACTCTTGGTTCTACAACTTTTATTTCAACTCTTGTTGCAATGGAACAACATTTGAGATGCATCAGCTCTTCGAACCTTTAAGTGTTTGCTCACTGGTTGTTTTACCCTACCTACAAACGCACCAATGAATGCTAACATATTGGAACAAACAAAAGAGACATTAATCACCTTATGGGATGAATTCCACCATGTGTTTCACATATTAATGTGCATCTTAAATCCACTTTTCATGTGACAATGATCAAAGCGAGGATGCAAATTGTGAATTAATTACAATTTGTCTTTGTTAATAAACTATGATTTCAATAGATAGTCAAATCTACACGTGAATAATGGATATTGGATATAGCTTGGATGTGGATTTGAGGTTTGTCTTTGTTAATAAATAATAAACCATGACTCACCTTGGACATGTATCCACTATCCACTATCCACATCCAAGTTGCTAAAAGCTCTAAGAAATTAAAATCCAACTTCTTTCATTCAAATGTTGTTGCAATCATGGGAACTAGAAGCTTAAAAGATTTTTAAATAGATTATAATTTAGCTTAAGACCTGACCAAGATTTGGCCTTGTATGTAATGACTATTTTTTTCACCTAAATCTTAAAGACAACGTTTTTCACTCAATGTCAATATTGAGTTGAAAAGTCAAAAAACTTTTACCCATCATGGCTTAGAATTTGAACTTTTGTTTATTATGTTTGAAAATTTGATATCAAACAATGATGCAAAATTTTATTCTATTGTATGTCTTTTGATAGGCAACATTTATGTTTTGTATATTTTAATAATTTTGAAATTATTTGGTTATAGATTTTATATGTGATGGGGAAAGACAAGTGAAAAAATAAAACATGCTTATGAACTAGGTGCTTAAAAAAATGAAAAATGGTTAATGTTCATTTTGATTTGGAAAAAAAATTTAAAAAATTTACAACATAAATAAATTCCACTTGTGAAGAAGATGATGTGTAATAAGAAAATGGAGAAAACACTTTCAACAAATGGAATCACTTAATTATGGTAAACCTACAAACTTAGGATAAAGTTGGACTGAAGTTGTCACATAAAATATCCAAGTCATAAAAATATGTTGCACATGATACCCTTGTGTTGTATTTTTTTATAAAAATCATTCAAAAATATCATCTTCAAGCTTGCAATGATAAGGGGTGAAATTGTGACCCTTGATCATTATCGTCTTCTAGAAGGTAAGATCAAGGGGACAAGGTCAAAAAAAAAATTATCTTCTACTAACTTACTTTATCATAATTATTCACATAGTAAGGTGCCATACGAATAACAAAGGAGGAAGATAAGGGTTTGTTATCTAAGAATAGACCTATCATTTTATAAATAGGTTAATCCAAAGAGGTAAGGGAGGAAAGTAGAGAAGGGTAGCATGGGAAAAAAACAACATCTAAGAACGACTACTCCCCAAGGGTTTACAATTTTTTCAACGCCTTTGGATATTGCCATGTTGGGGTCTACAAACCTTATACAATTATTGTCCCATGTCCACCACATCTATAAGTCCTTTGGTGGTTATGCTTGCTACTTGCAACACCTTGGAAAGGCCCCCCCTGCTCCTTACCATTTGCAACACACTACATTCCTTTGTAGCCAATGTTTATAAGCTACATTAGCACCTTTTAGTATGTAGGCGGCTACATGTTAGTGTTCTCCTTCTGTTTTCTACCACTATATACTTACTGTTATTTTCATGTGACAACTAATAATTTATTATTTTAGAGGCTACCAAATGGTATGCATATTTACTATTTGTTTAAAAAGAAATATAGAAATAGCATATTAAAGGAGCAATCTACTTGTGCAATCTCATATTACTTTACCTTCCACAATTTATAATAGATTAGAAATATAACAAACACATTGAGTCCTTCAATCATCTTTTCATTAAAATCACATACAAATATAAACACATTATTCCATTACTCACACACTTCTCCATGAATTCTCCATTCTTTCTCTCCCATTACCAAAAATCTAAAATGCCATTGAATCCCCCAACATTTCCTTTCACCCTCGTTCTCTATAAATCACATAAAGCTCACATTGACCCCTATAAAATAGGTTCTTTATCATAATTTTTTCCTATAAATCTTTTAGATGATTGGGTGGGTTGCAAGCTTGCTCCCTCTTAACTACAATTGCTAGCAAAGTTGGTCCTAGTGGTCCTTGTCTTGCATCTTTTGTGTTTATAGTTCATGACCTTTTTAGTCGAGGTCCTCATGTTGATCGTCAACTTTTTTTTCCTCCCTTTGGGCTGCAACTGCTACTGACTTTCTTGGTCATTATGATTTTGATCTTGCTAGTTTGAGTCTTGCATCCCTTGTGCTTGCATCTCTTGTAGCTACTCGCAACATTTTGGGCTATGGTTTTCATGTTGATTGTCATCTTCTTTCTCCTCCCTTTTGCTTATAGTTGTTAATGACCCTTTTGGTCATTGTGATCTTGATCTTGGTGGTTTGAGTCTTGCATCTCTTATGCTTGCATTTCTTGCAACTACTTGCAACCCTCTTGATCATAGTCCTCATGTTGATTATCGTCTTCCTCTTCCTCCCTCTTGGTTGCAATTGCTAACAACCCTCTTAGTCATCATGGTTGTGATCTTGCTGGTTCAAGTTTTGCATCTCTTGTGCTAATAGTTATTCATGACCCTTTTGATCATGGTCTTCATGTTGATTGTTGTTTTCCTTCTCCTCCCTCTTAGCTACAACTACTAGTGACCTTCCTAATCATTGTGATTTTGATTTTAGTGGTCCTTGTTTTGCATCTCTTGTGCTTATAACTGTTTGTGACCTTCTTGCTCGTGGTCTTCATGTTAATTGTCGTTTTCCTTCTCCGCCTTCTTGGTTGCAATTACTAACAACCTTTTTGGTTGTTGTGATCTTGATCTTGGTGGTCCAAATCTTGCATTTCTTGTGCTTACAACTATGTGCGACCCTCTTGGTTGTGATCTTCATGTTGATCATCGTCTTCCTTTTCCTCCTTCCTAGCTATAACTACTAGCAACCCTCATGGTTGCCGTGATCTTGATTTTAATGGTCCCAGTTTTGCATCTCTTATGCTTGCAGTTGCATTGATCCTCCTAGTCATGATCTTAATATTCATGATCTTAGTTACAATTGCTAACAATCCTCTTGGTTGTGGTCTTGGTTACAATTGTTGGTGATCTTCTTGGTTATGGTTTTGGTTGCAACTGCTAATAATCCTATTAGTTGTGGTCTTGATTATAGTTGATGGCGATCCTTTTAGTTATGGTTTTAGTTATAGTTGATGGCAATCCTCCTAGTTGTGGTCTTGATTGTAATTGTTGGTGATTTTCTTGGTTGTGGTCTTGGTTGTAACTACTAGTGATCTTTTTAAAGCTCCCCCCCCCCCTTATTTTGTTTACTCAATAAAACAAGGTAGGCGCACTTTAACATGATCATAAGCAAGTAGTTTAGCCCTTGCTTGTAACCTTGCCTCCCATTGTGATAGAGTAAACCTTAAAAAATCTTGTAATTGGAATGATTTTTAGCCCTTGTGCAATTCAAGAAGCTCACAAATGTTCATGTAGATGATGCCTACTTCCTTAACAATCGTAGTAAACCAATTGTATTCATAATTCGCTCTTGCATTTCTTGTAGTTACACACTACTCAAATGCTTGTTCATTTACAATGAAATAAATTGCAAATTTTTTAATCCTATTTTCCTCCCTTTCCTTGTAATGTGTTTCCTTATTCACTTTTGTAGTTGCCTTCTCCATAGCCTTCTTATGCATAATTGTGAAGTATTCAACACTGATCACAACATGAGATTACGAATAGTTCACTAATTGCTCCTTTCCTATGGTGTGTTTTGTTGGTAAATGAAGGAACAACAATAACTAGTGCATTCTCATAGTATTTTGAATCAAGTTCAAAGATTTTTTTTTCTTGCATTTGCTATTGATTAAGGTTGTCTAGATTTACTATTAAATGTGCAAGCCCCCACCCTAAAACCAAACCCTCAAACCTTTGTAAATGTTCCATGCAACACCCATTACAAAACCTTAACAAATCTGCAAAGCGAAAAAATGTGTTCAAAGTTGGCAAATTGCAAAAAAATTTGTAAATCCATTCACAAAAACACCCATCTTTGAATGGCCAAACCAACACCACACACATGGGTATCTTTTTTGGGTCAAACAAACATGCACAACTATTCATCTTGATACCTCATAACACACACCATAATCCTTAAAGGCAATCAATTTTTTAAATTTTTTTCTTCTGGAACTACCCTTTACGCCAATCATAAAAGAGCCCCCCTAAACAGCAAAGGCCAAAAATTCAAATAGTAAAAACTTTTGCTAAATGTTCAATAATGGGTACATTGGTGAGCAATGAATAAATATTGACTATCCTTTCTTCGAGTGTTCGCCCATAAGCCCCTAAACAACAAAGGGTTGTTCTACCCTAATGTAAGGTTTCATGACATATTTCAAGATTTTAGCTTGCAAAATATTCATAAAATGAAGGAAGAAATGTGGTAATGTAACATTGAGTATGCATTTTATTAAACCTCTGAGGATGATGGAAATATCTTATAAATACAATATTCAAGATTTAAGCTTATATGAGGTTACCAAGAGTTGAAAAATGGGGCATGAAAATGAAATAACATGAAAACATGTGGGGTAATTTTGTTGGAATATGGATATCATGTACACACATAACCACCTAAGACTGGGTAATATGAACAAATCATGTATAATCATGAACATAACAAGATTTGTAACAAATTATTATGGAGGGAAACTTTTTGACATTATCATATTATATATATGACTTTTCTATAAAACAATAAATGCACATTTTGTGTTGAAATGAGTGTATGTGGCGATCACATGTGTACGTCTTTATTGTTATCAAAAAGTTGTTGTGGATTACATGGAATAAAACTTTGGTTACATCTTGGTGTGAGCATAATACCACCATTTATACAAAAGAGTAAAATATGTGAAGTTTAATTGTGTTAAGGTTGGATGTTAGCCATAATCAAAACATTTTGAAGTTTAAGCTTTGGTAAGAAGAATAATAGTTTTAGATTAAAATTGAATTTTTGACATACATCTCACATTTACATTTTATTCTTAAAAAATAAATAAGGAAAGATCCAATAAATAGTGACTCTCCAATGTTGCGAACAAACAAGATGGTAGGCGCATGTTAAGTTTCATCGTACTTGGAGCTTCAAGCTTAAAAACATTTTAAGAAGAGAAAATTTATGAAGAGTTATCAATCTTGATCATGGCTTTATACCCCCACAAAGATAAGTAGAAGTGCATGATGAAATAAACAAAAACATTAACAACAACTAACTTGTTTGTGTGCTTAATGACATTTTTGCGTGGTAGCTAGCTCTCAAGACCCAAGAATTTTTTGGCAACAATTGAAGGAGAGATACTATACTAACAACTCACATGTCATTTATCTTCAAGACATTTTTCAAAAGTTATGGATGATTGCATGCATACTAGTTGTATTTTTAAAAAATGATTTATATGCAACTAGCTTATATTGGTGAACATGTCAATGAGTGAGACATCATCATGAAACTTTTCAACTCACTTATGACCCAAATTCATTGGAGTGGTGCAAGTAGTCATTGATGAAAGACAACAAGCTCAATGTTGTGAAAAGAAGACTCATGTGCAAGTATAAAATAATGTTCAATTGTAAAACAAGATCAAAGGGAAAACTAATAAGGAAATGTTTTATGGTTAGAATGAAAGAACATTCTTGAATTAAACTACTTACCAAAATTTGGAAACAAATCATAAAAGTATAGGAAGAGATTAGATGGAGATGGTGGAAGACAAATCAATTTTTACAATTACTATGGCAAGTGTATAGACACTTGACGAAGAGTTGTGACATGAATTCAAAAGCAAAATTTGATATGTTGCATGAAAGAAAAATAGTGTCAAGGGAACACCAACCTGCAATTGATGGAAGAAAACTATAATGACCAAACTACATGTGAAGAAGACATAATAAATTTTTTGAAAACAAAATGGATGTTTTCCATATACCATAGATGCTCTATGTGTATAGGAAAGGGCAAAGGTTGATTCTTATGGCACACATCATGCAATTGAAATAAACATCTCTTTGGTTGAATCGACTCCCCAATGAAAATGGGAAGTGTGACAACTCCATGGGGCTAGACTCATAGTGTTGAAGGTATTGGAATTGTCAAATTTGCCAACCATGATGGAACAATAAAACATTTATCAATGATGTTTTTAATGTGTTAGGCCTCATTAAGAACAAGTTGTTGATTTGAACAATGGCAACAATTTGAATTTGTTGTGTGACAATTAAAGATGCATGATCCTCAAAAAGGAAAACATATTGTGGATGGATGATGTGATTGGGGGTGATTGTTAAATGTGGATGGATGATGCGATGGTGGGTATTGTTAGCACACACCATATCATGGACGAATGATATGATGGTGGGGTTGTTAGTTACCTTGCACCATATTGTGGATGGATGATGTGATGGTGGGGGAGTGGGCAGCATACACCATATTATGGATGAATGATATGTTGGTGGGGTTGTTAGTTAGCCCCCACCATATTTGTGGGTGGATGATGTGATGGTGATGATGGGTGTTGTTAAAGCACACATGACCGATAATTGCTGATGGATGACATGATAGAGGGTGTTGCAAGCAAGCACATGCACCATAATATGGATGGATGATATGATGAGGGGTTGTGAACACACTGTATTATGGATGGATGATATGATGATGGGTTGTTAGCACACTGTATTATGGATGGATGATATGATGATGGGTTGTTAGCACACTGTATTTTGGATGGATGATATGATGATGGGTTGTGAGCACACTGTAATTTGGATGGATGATGTGATGGTGGGTGTTATTAGCAAGCACACTAGATTTATGTGGATTGGATGATGATTGTGCTGGTGGATGTGGTGTTGTTGATTCGGATCTCCTCCTGCCTGCCTGCCTGCCTGCCTGCCGCTCGCTCCTTGTCATTTGAAGCTTTGTTTCAAAAACAGAACAAAGAAATTCCGTTTGTAGCTTTGTTGTTGTCTGCGCTTCAAGACATGTTAGTTGGTTGGCATTCATGTGATAACCTTTTGCTGTTGTGAATATCGTTTTGCAATTTTTTGTGGTTTGTAAAACGTTCATGATCAAGGAGGAAGGAGTCTTCCACATGGATTGATTCTTGTAAGTACCTATTTCTTGGAGAGTCTCTTGATCGCTTCAGCTCTTCTACACTCATTGCCAAGAAGTTGGAGCTCTTCCTCTGTTTCCAACTCCTTTGATAGTTCAGGATTGCCCAATGCTTTGTCGCTTTTAATGGAAATGGTGACAGACATCCCCTTCTTGTTATAGATATTCTTTTGTCTTCATGAGCGTCGTCGTCGTCGTCGTTCGCAGTTCTTAATCTTCTCGTCTGTAATTCCAATGTCTTCATGTCTTTGCGGGAAAATTGTGACTTTCGAAGCTTTCTTGTCCTTCTCTCATTCAATTTGCCATCCTCGACACTTTCTCCGTTTGATGGTTTCCTTCTTGTTCTTTACGGAGATCTGGAATTTTTTGCTTTGCCGAATTTGGATTTGGACTTCTTGCTTTGCGCACATTTGGTCGAAAAGAAAACCCTAAGAGTGTTTTTTTTGAAAGGGAGAGACAGTCGTCACTGCTGCTGTGGAAATGGAAGGAAGCTTGTTGGAGAACGCGACATTTTCCTCTAGTAGAATGCATGGCAGTTCCTTCGATTCTCATGAGTTCCGAGATTCAGACAAGTACGATTTTAGATGTACAAGAGCTTCACGAAGGCAGTACCGAGCGCCGCAATCGTCATTGTTGGATCCAAGCCTTATAAGGCCGCGGCACAGTCGAGGAGCTGGTAGAGTGCAAAAGGCAAGAGAAAACAGCATCTCAACAAACTGCCAGATGGAGGAGACAGACAACTTGAAGAGGAAGAAGGTGATGAGGAGACTAGGCACGAGGTCATCCCAATTTGCACCGATCAACAACACAGTTCGAGCATCCCCAACGATGAGGCAACAACACCACCAACAACAGCAGCAGCAGCAGCAGCAGCAGAAAGCATATCAAGAAATTGCGATCAAGGACAACGCCCTCCTTCCGCTGCTACATCGATCTAGACATGTTAATAACTTCTATTCAAGCTTTGTACAGAGGATATGCAGTGCGCAAGTGTGAACCTGTGAAGCATCTGAGGATCATAGCTAGGGTTAGAGAGGAGATGAGGACCATGGTCGAGAAGGCAGTGGAGGTCGAACAGTATGACCAGCTTTGTTGTGATCAAGTGGAGCAGCTCAGATGGAGTGAAGCCCTCATGGCTTTGCTTTTGCGTTTGGATTCTATCCAGGTATGTCTCAAGCCCCAATTCCAATGTACAGGAATTTGTTACATTCTCACCAGTAGCAGACAACCTGTTGTCCAATCTGTAAAAAAGCCTGAGAACTTGCAAATGGCCATTAGAAGGTTTCCAATCTCCAAATGCACCCAATACCTGCAAGTGGTTTGATGAGCTCCCAATGTCACAAACTCTTGTTAGATGATGCAGCACAATTCTTGGATCTTCTTCTGAAACAAGCTAGTGTTCCAATCTGCAGACAGTGGTCTCCAATCTTGTTCTGTATGGTATACAGTTTGAATACATGTCCATAAAGTTTCCAAGGTTGCATGTGGCATTGGATACTGAGGATGGAAATTAGGGTTGAACTTGGACTTTGCTAAAATGTTGGCAATGAATGCAGGATGTACACCCAGTGGTACGAGAGATTCGGAAGTCAGTTGTTCATGAAGTGATCCATTTCCAAACCTTGATTGACTCTGCCTTGGAGTACAGTTTACACTATGGAAACAAGAGACCTCCACCAGCACAAGCCAAAGAAGTAAAGACTGACAACAACATCCAGGCATTAGAAAATGAAAACAATGCCTACAGGGAGCATCATTCTGTGAGCTTGCAAATTTCAGATATGGAGCCTCTGGGGGCAGCTAAAGGTGAGAACCAGCTAGAGGAGCTTGCAAAATCCATTAAGTATGAGAATTTTGATTTTTCAGAGAAGACACAAGAAGGTAAGCTTTGCTGTTTGGTTTCTCAGACTGCTGAAGCACCTCCTACCACTCCAGAGAGTAACATTGGTGATAGCTCTCAAGGTGGCAATCACACTGGTCTCTTGTCACCCTTGTCCAAGACGAGTCTAGAAGAGGTAGTTGATAGTTTGGAAACTTCCAAATTTCGAAATAAATCTGCTCTAACTGGAGTTGATGCTCCTTCAACAATGACCCACTTCTCAGACATAAGTGCAACAGGCGGTGTTGATAGCTTTGAGATTGACAAAATTGAGAATACTCATGCATCAACAGCTGCGCTCAAGAACTGGTGCTCAATAGTCTGGGAATTAGTGAAGGATCCTGACATTCAGAGTGGTATGGAAAATTTGGAAAAAGAAGTCTCACTAGTTGACAATCAAATGGGATCTGCATCTGTGAGTAAGGACACACCAGCTAGTGCTTCAAGTTCAAGGTTCATCAAAGATGAGGAGTGTTTTCTCATCAGGCCTTCTCTCTCTGACTCCTCAATTGTGGGCATGGAAACACATGCTGATTCATTGTCTGAGGCCCAAAAGGAGAATGAGCCCAATGCAGCCCTTGGAGAATGGGAAGAAGTTAATGTCATCATGCAAACTGTCCCTTGCCCCATGAACATCAAAGAGAAACATGAGGGAGTTGAAGCCACTGTCTTGCATGAGCTTGATCAAGGAGGTCAGAAACCCACACTAGGTGAAGAGTACCTTTCTCTCAGCAACTTTGGAGCACTGGAGAAGGGTGAAGAATTGCTGAGGGAAGATAAGCATGCAGTCAGTAACAATGAAGATTCTGCAAAAGCACATGTATTGAGAGAAGGTATCCCCACACAAGCTGATGTAGGGGTGGCTACTCCTGCCACACCAGCAGTTGAATGTATAGAAACTAATGGAAACAAGGTGCTGGATCCCTTGACAACTGAATCTTTTGGTGGTCCATCAGCAACTCCAAGCTACTTCATCACATCACCTTGTCCAACTCCTCATCTGAGTGAATCTGACATGGATGGAGTGACAACAGGGATTAGGAATTCACAAAAGCAGGATAGAAGCATTACAGAAAATGATCCAACAAAAGATGTTTGCTCTGAAAGCCTTGACCTAGTAACTGCATTGAGTGCATGCCCACCACATGGGAGTGCTCATTACCACTCCAATGTGCAATTAGGTTCTTTGTACCCTCCCAGTTCTGAGGAAGTAAGTGATTCCATGCTGATCCAGCACATCCTGGAGGAGAACCATAAATTGAGGGCTGTGATTGGAGAAGTATTACAGTGGGGGAAGCAACAAACTGCTATAATTCATAATTTGGCATCCAGGATTGAGCAACTGGAAGCAATAGTCCTTGCAGGCAAATCCTTAAAAAAAATTCTGGACAGTGGAGAGTGTATTGATGTCATTAATGCAATGACAAAAGAAGAGAATGCAACAGAACATCCCTACCATCATGGAGCAAAGTGGGAGGGCAGAGAAAGATTCTACCATTTGGAAGATGAAAACAGTCCTGTAGAGGGTCCTGAGAATTTTTCTTAGTCTAATTTCTGCTGTTCCAAACTCTATGAATACTTCTCATCTAAATATTGCACAGACGATAATCATTGAGAAAACACACCTCCAATTATTTTGTGGGGAAACCAGAATTGATCTTGTTGATATACTTTACAGTGGTGCATATTGTACCTATGAGTTTCAAATGGAAGGAATTGTACAAGTATTGTGTTTGTTACCACTGATTGCAAGGAAACAAGTCAAGGTTAGTTATGACTTGCATACATTCCTGCAAAGGAAGAATGTAGATGGACGTTGTGAAGTCGGAATGAAATCCAACTTCCTGGAATTCAATGAGACGTTTCTCAATTAAATTAATTTTTGTGGATCAATTAATTGAAACAAGAATTTAAAATCTTGTGCTTTTTAATGCAAAGCTTTCCAAGATGATTGCTATACTTGCAACCCATCCCAACATCTAGCTTTTCATAAAATGACATTTCACCATTGATGCACAATGTTAAAATGCACATTCATAGGTTTGTAAAATAGTATTATAGTGACTCCCAATCCTACACAAATGGAATTCAAAACCTAAAGTGCACTCCTTAACTCTTCACAACTAGGACAAAAAAAAAAGAGTTTTGAGTTCAAAATGACAAAAATAAGTTGGGACTCTTCACAACCAATTCTTCCTCACTTTAATTACACAAAACACACAAAAATGGTGTTAATGCAATTGGAGCCAAAACCAAGTCATATACTCATCAAAGGGTCACATGGATTTTACCAGTGCCATACCATCTTGGGATGCACAATTTCCTCTATGATATACCTTGTAGCTCCCCTTAGGATGACATTGAAATGGTCAAAATTCCCTAAACTCCAAAGCCCTACTCTTGAAATTGAAACATTTTTTAATGTTAAACCTTTAAAAAAAAAACCTTTTCCACAATATATCCACAAGAATCATTAGCTCCCAAACCTTCACTACGAATATTCAAACGTTAAAAAATAATGTTTTAAAATATGCAAACTCTTATTTTGTCCACCTTTCCAACTTAAGTATTTAATGAATGTATTATCCATATTCCACATGCATGTAAAGGATTTTCAAAAAATTTCAATACCACTGACACATCCAAATTCCTTGAAAGAATCAAATGCAAGTTCGAAAATGAAAACAATGTAAAAGGAAGTTGGGGTACACTTCCTAGTTCGCAACACTTTGAGGGTAAAAGGGGTGTGTTGAAATTCTAAGATGGGGACTAGGACGAATGACAAGTAGGTCAATATTCACATGGATATGCACAAACCAAACAACAAGTTGGTTAGCACATAGTTGGAACACTTTTGGTGCACAAACGAATCACAAGCATACACGAACTCATAAGATTCACCATAGCCTGGACTTGGGGGAAGTCATCACCTTCCCCCTTATAGTATTATTTGTGATTAGCCATGAAGGCTACACTCGAATGTCATTTTTCTTAATACTCCCAAGTTAGAAGTCTTCAAATTCCCAAAATTGGGACTTTTGCCACTTTGGAGGTCCATAACTTTTCATGAAGACCTTTGATTGAGGTGAAGTTTAAAGAAAAGTTGTAACCCTTGTCGAGATTTTTTCAAAGATGTGTGACACGCCACCTACACACAAGTAATTCAGGGCAATTCTTGACTTTTAATGGTTGGGAATCAAATTGACACTTTGACTCCTGACCTTTCTTTTAGCCATAAATTATGTTGTAAGTATTCAAATGGATCATATGAACCCATTTTAGACATCTATGTCTTAAGAACTTTCCAATGGTGTAAGGAAGTCCTCAATTCAATGAGTTTTGACCTTTCAAATTTCTTTCTAAACATTTGGGACTCTATAGGGACTCCAATTCCCAAAGTGGGAGTCCACTTGGGAGTGTGTGGGTTCATACCCTCACACTTTCTCACATTCCCTAAAATGTGAATGTGATTCTTAGGTTGCACTTTCAGCTCGCACCTTTCCATGCCCTTGCTTTGATCGTGAACCCAAGGCTAGGGTGGTGACAACAAAATTCTTATTTTTTCTAATACCTTTGCAACTATCACAACTTTAGTTACTTGACATTAGCTTGAATACACATGATGTTGGTTTGACAACATCATATTATACACATTTTCACTATTCCATGACAAGAATGTCCCATTATAAAAAAAACATATTACCAATTATGAATCAAATTTGACAAATTTCCTTCAAATCTAATAATTTAGCCTTTTTTCGATAGTATGTCCATCCTCACCATCCATTAGTGGTTTGCTTCTATTCATTTTTTTAACATAATGCAAATGCAATTTTAATCATTTAAGGTTTTTCCAAACCTTTCCCACCAAGGATGTGACGTTCATCCTTTTGAAACCAAGGTTTCATCCAATATTTGAATAGTCCAAATGAAAATAGTCATACTTTTTAATTTTAACCATATAAATTTCGCCAACACTAATTTTAAAGGATTTGACAATTGTACTCATAAACATTTTGACTATTTTCAAAATTATATTAGAAGTTAGCATGTGAACTAAAATTATTTAAGGGTGTTCAAATCATTTTGAAAAATATTGGATTTACAAACTATAATTAATATCTTTTGAAGGGATGCCCTACTTTAGCCCTCAAAACATTCATGTGTGGAATTCAATATACTTAACTTATCAATTTGCATAAATGAATTGCCAAAAATATTCATAAATTTGGGATTAAATCCAAATTCCCATTCTATACATTTTTAATTGCTCTATTTTAAGCTTACCTTAAAGCTCCACAATAGTGAAAATTTTGGAAAATCCATGTGTCCTATGTTGAATGATTTTTACTTTGATGCACATGTTTAAAAAATAATCCACCCACGTTTTTTATGACCATGATTGACCACATGCTCATAATGATGTATAATTATTTGGTTCAATCCATGGTATGAAGATGCTCCAAGCATAGGTATGTAAAGAATGTTACCAGTAGTAAAAACAATTATGCCCATTTTGGATAATTAATGGTTCGTTCCTCAAAGATTGAACCAAGATCGTAATAACATGGAAACACCAAACATTTGAATTTTCCCAAACACTAGGTAATTCACTTTCAAAATATGGTGCAAGGAAAATGTTTTCAATCATGGAAAAATGATGAAGTTTACAAAAGTGAAATTTGTCCATATAGGAAATTGCATACAATTTGAATTTTTGAATTGTTGGATCATTAGTTGACACAATTCGTGCAACAAAATTAATGTCTTACTTTTCATTGCAGTTGTATTATTCTCATGTTGTTTCCATGTTGAAAGCTGAATTTTGTTATGGAATGAAATTTATAAATTTATATATGTCAAAGTTTGAAACAAAATTTGGACTTGACAATGTTATATGGGTAAATACTAAAAACTGTGAATGTGAATTTTGAAACATGGGAAGCTTGAATTGGTAATTCTTTCTTGCTAGTTGGAATGTGAAAGGCAATATTGATCAATTGTAGTTTGTTTAAATGTACTCTATACAACCTAAAATGACAGTTGGAATGGAGTTGGCTGAAAGGTGAACGGTTACATGAAGACATGAAACATCAGCATGTGCATAATTTCACAAAGGCAAGAAATGCACTATGCAACGCTTCCCATGGCTTCACTCCATCCACTACTTGATCTACATCACACAAATAACACACATATTCACCACATTGTGTTCAAGTTTTACTTCGTAGACATGCATTTTTTGTGTGCTCATTGTTACTATAATTTTGGGTTTGTGATTTCTAATTGTTCAAAGAATGGGTAGTGACATTTTTGCAACAAATATACAATTGATTTTCAAAGCTTACATTGTGACATCAAATTGATTTTGGGGCACTTGGAAAATGATGAATTTGAAATTTTGGTGTAAAAGCTTAAACTTGGTGAATGAATCCAAATCTTTGAAAAAATGACTTAACAAACATCAAGTTTTAAGCTAGTTGCTAACATCAAGAAATTGATTTAACTATTTGTAGCATGAGGGCACATAATTTGTGTGCAATAGTTAGTACAATTAGAATGCTAGGAATGAAAAACTGCATTTTTCACATACAAGAAGGATAGGGACTAAAAAAATTCCCTTGATCAAGGTCATAAATGGTAATTGTATAACCTATAAACCTAACAAAATTTGGCATGAGAGGACAATGTGGGAATGGATTCAAGTTAATTTAAACTTCATAGCCAATCTCTTACAATGTTGTGGACATAGGTTGCAAAATTTCTTGAACGGATTCATGATGTGCAAACATCCACAAGGCCACATGATTGTGGCAAGACAAGCATGTGCATCATCACAAACATGTAATTTTAGTTGACACCTTGATCATATGCCAACATTTGTTTTCTTAGTTTGCTTGAAACA
>Ga0116230_10002960_pt1 | contig 16423 bp, 25 predicted proteins | sample S1TSphfallax_3_FD_88678 | JGI IMG/M metagenome (GOLD analysis project Ga0116230, IMG submission 88678) | Host-associated microbial communities from peat moss isolated from Minnesota, USA - S1T2_Fd - Sphagnum fallax MG | ecosystem: Host-associated > Plants > Peat moss > Unclassified | place...
GTGATTTAAAAATATAATGCTACTCTAACTACACTATAGTTTGACCTATATGTACTATAGTTTGTTCTACATATGGTTGCTATACTTCATATTGAAGCAACATGTGATTCTCTATTATATACAAAGTTTGTTGTTGTTGTTTTAGTGCCTATGTTAACAATTATGTAGTTGTTTGATGATGTGTTATTGTTTGTTCCTATAACTACAACTTTGATGTCACTTGTGGTTGCTATTGTGATTGCATATCTAATGTAATCTAAGTCTTTTCTTGCTATTATAGCTCTGATGTAAGCTTAATCTGATATTGTTGAACTTCCTAAGTTATGTGTTCCTCAATTTGTATTTGTTCCCCTATTTCTATGGTTATAGATGCATACTTTTAAAAACTAACTTCATGCACAACAAATTCTATTGGTTATAGAGTTTGTTTTAATGCATATGTCTCACCACCAACCTCCCTTTTAGGACTATCCTTCCCTCCTTTGAAATCTCTTGGTTCCTCCTCTAATGTTTTTGTATTTAATGGTCCTACACCATCAATATTCCCTTTGTTCTTTTCTTCATATGAGGTTTCTAGTTCTAGAGAAAAAATTAAAGGTTCATACTCAAATGTCAACATGACCTTCTCCATTTGAAATATCATGCGCCTATATAACCTTTCATTTCTCTCATACCTTTTGCAGGCCTTTCCAATATCTCTCTAAATAATATCTTGTATTGCATCCCACCATAGATCTACATATATTTCCTCCATTAACAACGACTCGAGTTTTACCTCGAGCAAAATATTATACTTCTTGAATTCATTATTTTTTGTGAAGACATTATCATAATTGAAAGGTTTTACTCTCCTTGTCTCCTCCAAAAGTTTATTCAACTTCTCATTAAAGGCCATGTGCTTCTGCAAATTTCCATCCATTTGTGCATGCCTCTTATTAACTTGCCTTTGTATGTCACTCCTTGTTTGATATACATTACCAACTTCCATTCTAAGCTCCTCCAACTCCTTTTATTGCTTCAAGAAAGTCTACTCCATATTCTTGTAGACTTTATGAAGTTTATTATGTTCCACACTCATAATATCCTTCTTTACCTTCAAGTTATAATAATTGGCATATGTCTCCTTATAAGTTACTTGCAAAAAATCCCTTTCCATTTTGATGTTCTCCAAATCCTTGATCTACTTCTCCATGTTGTTGATCTTTTGTTTAGTTGTTTGGAGTTATGCCAATACTTGATTATTCTCACTATTCCTATCATGCAACTCTACTTTGAGTTTTTGCTCCTCCAAAGCCCGATGTAGATTTTGGATAAATCTATCCTTCTCTTTTATGATTTGTTTATTTCTTGATCTCAAGATTAGAAATTATAAGCATAACATTTGTCATATGTACATTGTACTATGTTGCTTGTTGAAACATATTAGCAATTCTCTTGTGCTCATTTAATTTTTCTTTTATTCCTTGTGCAAACCTTGGTGTATGAAACCTAGGAGTCTAAACTTTGGAACTTGTACCCAATTAACCTAAACTTTTGTGTGCAATCCAAATTTTTCCAAATACATTTGTACTTGTTGTAGAACTTGGTTTTGAAGGCAACATAACTTCATTATTGTGTAGTGATGGAACACATTGTTGTACTTCAAGTGGATCCAAGTCAAAATCATGTATTTGTTCCTCTATTGGTTGTTGAGGTTGAAACTTTGGCTCCTTCTTGGGCCATCTCTAATGTTCTTGCCCATCTAATCTTTGCTCCTACTTGGGGGAAATTGTTGGGTCTTGGATCATATTTAGGAGATGTTGATTTCTCCTTTTTTTTTTTGATACCATGTGACACACCCCCACATTCTTTGAAAGACTCAAATGTGAGTTTGAAGGTGAAAACAATGGAAGGAATTAGGGTATGCTCCCTAGCTCGTAACACTTCGGGGGTAGAAGGGCATGCTAGAACTCTAGGATGGGGACTAGGACACAAATGGTTCAATTATTCACACGAACCTACACAAACTAAACAACAAGTTGGTTAGTGCATGGTTAAAGCATTTTTGGTGCAGGGATGAGACACATGCATACATGGGCTCACAATACTCACCACAACTTGAACTTGAAGGAAGCCACCACCTTACCCCTTATATTATTCTTTATGATTAGCCACAAGGGTTGCATCCAAATGTCATTTTGTCCCAAGAGTCCCAAAATTCCCAAAATTTCCAAAATTGAGACTTCTGGCAATTTGGAGGGCCATATCTTCATGTGTAGACCTTCAATTGAGTTGAGGTCTAAAGCAAAGTTGTAGCCTTTATTGTGAGCTAGCACGCCACCTGCACACATTTTTTTCAAGGCGATTCTTGACTTTCAATGGGCGAAATCAAATTGACACTTTGACTTTCAACTTTTTTTTTAGCCATAACTTATGTTCTAAACATTCAAATGGGTCATGAAAGCCCATTTTAGAAATCTATGTTTCAAGTAAGTTTTCATGGTATAAATAATTCCTTGATATAATGAGTTTTAACCCCTAAAATACCTTTTTGAAAATTCAGGACTCCATAGGGATTCCAACTCCCAAAGAGGGAGTCCGCTTGGGAGTGTGTGGGTTCATTCCCTCACACTCCCATGAATGCAAATGTGACTCCCAGATTACACTTTTGGCCTGCACCTTTTCATGCCTTTGCCTTGGTCACGAGCCCAAGGCTAAGGTCGTGACATTTTTGCTTCTTCAACAATTATGTTGCTTGTGGAGGATTGATATTGCCCCTTATTGTAGTATCCTCTTATCTTCTTTGCCTCTTTTGCAAAGTCCCTCCTTCTCTTCATCATCATTAGATTGAAACATAAAAAATGTTCTTCTAATTGTTTTAGTCTCTGGACGTTTCTTCTTTTTTAGGATAGATGTGTCTATGGTTTAGAAGTTTTTTGTTTTCTATGAACCTCTTTCTCAAACTCTCCTTTCTTCTTTTTTCCTCCTATGGTTGTTCTATTTATTTTTTCTTCTCCTATGGCTAAACTCCTTCTATTGGAAACCACTTTTGAAACAAAACTTCTTGGACTATGGCATAATGGCATACATCCTTTTTTGGTTTTCTTTTAGATGTTCCTTCACTCATCTTTTTCTCACATTTCTCCCATCTCATCAATTCTTTGACTAATTGAGAATATATAATTGTAGCCCAATTGACAAACTTTCCATGATCTATTATGGAGATCATTATGGTAGACTTATTGTTAAAATACTACACCTTATCCTTTTGGCAAACTAATAGGCAAAATGGCAACAATTTTATTGGTATATTTTGACTTCATCTTTTTTAAAACCCACCTTTCATTGGTGTTATAAGTGTTAGGGACTCCATCAACTATATCTACCAATGTTATTTTGGCATTAGATATTTCTGCCTGATTTGCCTTTGTCTCTCTTGTATGGCAAATTAAAAACATTTACGCCAACAAATGTTTGTTTGCAATTCTATGTTCCTCCCCCAACAAAACCTTGATTTGTTATGTTCAAGATCCAACTTCCAATTGTTCAAAAATCAAAGAAAATGTTGTTTCAAGAGTGTTTTGGTCAATGTCAAATAGACCTACTAATCTAGTTATGTTTGCCCAAGCTCTCTCTTCCTCTCTAGAGCTTGTCCAAAGCAATATGTTGTTCATATTACTATTGTAACTCTAATATGTAGGAATAAAAACATACCTAACCTCATCATCTTGGTAAGTTTGCACTTTCTTCCCACGCATGTGTGCAGCCATTGCTTGCTGACTTGTTCTCTTCCTACACTTCTTACTGGGAATATGTACTCTCTTTGGAATCTTCTCTTGAGTAGGCTCCTCTTGATGTAGTGGCACTTGTTCTTGTTGCAAATTGTCCTTCTACAACTCATCCTCATAATCTGAAATGGAAATCATATCAACTTGCTCACTAGGACCTCCCTTTCTTTTGGGCTTCCTAAAGTTATATCTCCTCATGTTTCCTTACAATCTCTTTTGTTTTATTTGATTACTTCAAAAGCTCTTTCAAACTTGGATATCGGAGAAGATTTTTGAAAAGAAAAGAATAATAAATTTGAGAAGGAAAAGGCGAACCTCTTTCTGGAGACCTAGATTTGAGAGGCAAAATATTTGCAAATAGTTGATGCTCTTTCAATCCTTCTTGTTCTTCTTTCAAATTTTGTAACTTCTTTCTAAATTGTCTTTGCAAATTTTCCACCAAATTTTTTTCAACAATCATTTTGGAGACAAAAAATGACTCAAACTTGCTTGTGGAAAATGAAAACAAAGGGTCACTATGGTGTTTGCCACCGTTTGAAACACAATCACCTCGTTTCCTGAAGTGACGTGTCACTTTTCATTTTAGGGCTAGCGCTTTAATGATTTTTATTTTTTCTGATTTTTTGACATTTATCGGCTATTGTTAAAGTTCATTCTAACACCAACATGGGCTACCATTGATACCTAGTGACCTAGAAATTTTGTAGATGTGGCATTGGATAATTTGGATGACATTTCTGAATTTGATGACCCCGTGTTGTTTACATTACAATTTTCCTTTGGCCTATGCTAAATCATCATATTAACAAAAAATTATTCTGACATGATAAACTTATTTGACCCATAATCCAATGATTTCGTAACTTCGTAATCATGGTTTGGATATTTTTTCATATCATGTTTCCTCATCAAATTCACTATAGCTTCTTTTGACACTATTATCTAATTAGTCCTTGATATTTGTTTTTCTTTGATCTTTTAAATCTTCATTGGATTTTTCTTCGATGTGGTTTGAATTTATGGATTGTAAAGACTTCCGATTCTCTGAACTTTGAATCCCCTTCAATGTTTGATCCTCATGTGTATGGTTTCAACTTGTTAATATTGACCAAAACTAAACTTGGTTCAAAATTGTTAACAAAAACAAGAACAATATTATTGGGTAAGCAATAATGTACCATGAATGGACCAAACCTTTTTTAAAAAATTTACCCATATGTGTTTTTTCTCCCTTAGGAAACCATAAAACATAACCTCCAAATTGGAACTTCTTTTTAATGTTTTTATGTTGATTCCAAATAAATATGCTCCATCAGTTGGCTCCCACATTATTTTGAGCTTCCAATCTATTCTCCTATAACTTTTCCAGTGTTGTAATTTTGGCTATTAATACTCTAGTTGGTTCTACATCTTTGTGGTCCCCACTACTAGTTAGTAGAACATATTTTGTTGGCATTAAAGGATGTAAACCATAAATTAATTGATAAGGTGTATAACTTGTTGCCACCTTATAAGTAATCATATATGAAAAGAAAATTATGGACATATGTTCATCCTAGTCTGTTTTTTTCTCATTGATTAACTTAGTCAATAGTCTACCAATGATTTTGTTAATAGATTTTACTTATCCATTTCCTTGTGGAAAATAGGAAATTGAACTAACATGTTTCAATATAAACTATTATGTCAAATATTTGATTATATCATTGATAAAATGTATTCCTTGATATGTAACTATGGTTAATGGACATCCAAACCTGGTCAAAATATACTCATATAGGAATCTGTTGTAACTATTGCAGTATTGGTTATGAGTGTTTTTGCCTCTACCCATTTACTTATATAATCTATAACTACCAAGATATATGTTTTTTGTTAGTCTTCCTACTTGTTTAATTGGAACTATGAAATCTAGACCCCGCTTCATAAAAGGTTCCTCTAGAAATGTTGTTACCAACTTTGCCATAATTTTTGTTTTAAGTCTTCCAATTTTTGGACAATTCTCACAACTTCTACAAAAGTCATGAATCCTTGAATGAAATTGGCCACCAATATCCTACATCCAAAATTTGCTTTGTAAGAATATTTGCAAAAAAATGTCCTCTTTTGCCACTCCTTCATGTAGCTCCTTAAAAACAATTTGTGCTTCTGAGGTGGTCAAATATCTACACATTTTATTGTCTTGTCCCACTTTGTACATTATTCCCTTTTTCAAAGTAAAAGGTTTTACCTTTTTGACCAACTTTTGTTTCTGAACTAGGTTAAAAGTTTTTGGCATCTAACTTGTTTCTAAATAGCTCTTCACTTCCTGCATCTGTATAGGTTTTATAAATAATAATGATGCATCTACAATCTGATATGGGATTCCCAATGGTTTTGAACTATCTAGTAATTTGGATAAAACATAAACTACCATGTGTGTTCTACCAAGGTTATAGTTTACTATAAATTCGTATTCTAAAAATAACAACCATCTAGCTATCCTTTTAAACACTTGTGGTTTGTTGAACAAATATACCAAAGCCATGTGGTCTACATAAAAGACAAATTTATTTCCCAACAAAAAATGTTTGAATTTATGCAAAGCATAAACCATTGGTAAGGTTTTTTTCTCTATAATAGAATAATTTTGTTTAATTTTATTTAGTAGTCTAGAAGCATATACTTTAATTTAATCATACTTACCAATTGGGTTTTGTGCCAACATTGCACCTATTATCAACAATGATGCATTTGTGTGCACATGAAATTCCAACTACCAATTTAGAGGTGTCAAAATTGGTGCTTCCATGTATTTATGTGTGATCCGATCCCAAGTTTCTTAACACTCTATGGTCCAAATAGAAGGTTTTTTTTTCCTCATCAACTTTGTAATTGGTGCCATGATAAAGGCAAAGTTCTTGATGAAACATCCATAAAACTAGCCATACCACTAAAGACTTGAATCTGCTATGGGTTTGTAGGTACTGACATATTCATTATTACCTTAACCTTTTTAGTGTTTGTGATTTTTCCTTATTTGGAAACTATGAACCCTAAAATCAAATTTGAAAATACCATAAAGGCACATTTCTTTGGGTTAAGATTGATTTTATATTCACTACATTTCTAAAAGCAAAATCAAAGCTTCATCAAATGACTCTCCATATCACTATAGATCATAAAGTCATCTAAAAATATCTTCATGAACCGATCCAAGTATTATTTGAAAGTTTTACCAAATGCTCTTTGGAATGTTGGTGGCCCATTTTTTTACACCAAATGGCATCACCATCCAAAGAAAAAGCTCCCCAATATGTTACAAAAATTGTTTTGTATATATCCTCAAGGGCTATAAAAATATGATGGTATCTTGAGTATAGATCTAAAAATGAATAAGCTTCATACCCTACTATAGTGTTCAATACCTCATAAAAAAATGGCAAAGGATAAGGATCTTTTTTAATTGCCTTATTGAACTTCCTAAAATCCACACAAATTTTCAATTTTTCAATCTTCTTACACATTACCACTATAGGTGATAACCATGTAACTTCCTCTAGTGGTTGAATGAATCCTATCGTTAATAGTTTATCAATATATTGTTTGATAGTTACAACATAATTAGGGTTCAATCTATACCTTGCTTGATGTGCTGGTGGTATTGAGGTATCTAACTCAATTATGTGTTGAGCCAATTCTAGCAATATACCTTTTCAAATCTTTATAAATCCAAGCAAACACATCTTTGAAGTCCTTGAGTAACATCTGAAGGTCTTTAGTTTTCTTTTTTTGTTAAGTATGCATTAACCTTTATGTATTGTGGATTTGCCTCCAAGATTCAATTTAACAAGTTGTTGCTCTTCAATCAAAGTCCAACGTACTATATGAAGATTTTGTGCCTATATTTTGGTTGGTGTTTCATCCACTTGAATATCATCCTAGTCATGACGATAATGGGTTTCTAGATGAACTTTATTTTCAAGTGATATCTCTAGTTTGACATAAAAGTTTTATGATTTGATGATTGAAAGCACCACTATTATTATTCTTTGATATGATGTCCCTTGCCCTATATCATTTTCCTCAATGCTTCTGATTGTTGACACTCCAACACTCAACAATGAACCATTGCATTGGCAATAATAATTGTGCCAATTTAAAACAATTTTAGTTTTGTCTCAAATATCATATCTTCATATGTTAACCCTTTTAATAAATCATTACAAATAAATACTTGGGGCATTCTGGTTTCTACTTTGAGTTTCCTATTAACTAATATTGTTTTGACTATTCCACTACCTTGAACAATAATGACATTGTTACCCCAATCATGTACAACCTTTACATCTCTAAGCCAAAACCTTCCCAACAACATGGAATAACTATAATCTACCACATTGTTATTCAACACAATAAATGTGGCTACATATGGTATACCATGTATGCGAATCTTCAAACTTATGATGATTCTTGAAGGTGTGGTCATATTATGATTTGCCATTCTAAGGTGGTATGGAGCTGGTCTTGGTTTGGGTAAACCTAATTTTGTTTTGAAGTTTTTTGTTATGATGTTTACACTTTCTCTTCCATCTAACAAAATATCCTCAACAATGTTCTTCTTGACTTGTACTTAAATAACTACCATTTGGCTATCTACTTCTATAACTATAGTGTCTACTTCAAAATGTGTTTCAACCACTATGGTTATGCTAGGTTTTAATATCACTTTACTAATTATATTGGTTTTTTATGGCTTTAGTTCATGCCATGTATACTTTTTAAGATCTGTTGTTATCTTCGGTAGTTAACCTAACCTCAAAGTATAGTAATTTCCAACATCTATTTACTAATATCTTGGAATATTTGTTCCATAGACATAACTATGTTGATAAGATTAACAGAAAAACTTTGTGATATAATTAGTTTTGTTGACATTTCATATTTTAATAATCTTGACCAACTTATATTCCAATGTATTTTTAGCTTTTGAGTCAAAGTTTTTGGTGGGTTTTTGTTAGCAATGTTTTTGATGTGACTTGGGTATTCATCGATGTTGGGTTCTTGTCCACCATCTACATGTAGTACCATGTACCTGAGTATGTAAAACATGTTATAAGCTACAAATACTACCAACAAACAATGTGGAAGATGAAACATTCATACAAAAGAGGTCATAAAATTTGTATGTGTATTATCAAGTTTGATTATATATATAAGTATTGTTTGTCCTAGGTTGTTCGGTAATAACTACTTTGTACCCTTCTTAATATCTCCATCCACCTCCCAATCTTTTCAAACCTTCATATAATTAAGCCTGCGTCATTCCAACAAGCCAATGCGTTTGGTAGGTAAAAGTGTTCACAGTCAAACTTGTTAGGTCTACCAAATATAACCCTACCAACCCTCAATAAAATGTTTAACACATATCAACTACAATTTGATTTGGCATACAAATTGCCTTGTTTCAATAGGGTCCTTACACAGAGTTTTTAAACTACACCTTATTCACTACTTAGTAAGTGATATATTCCTAACATCATCCCTCCCTTAGGACCTTAGTGTGCACACAAGGTCATCAACATTTTAAGTAGATTTATTCCTTGCATAGAGCTACTGCTCGAGATCAAAAGATGTCGAATGGAGTAAATAAGTCATCAATATCGTCATCGGAGTCAACCTCTGATGTAGAACTCTCCCATGGCACTGTTTGAGCCAGAAATTTGTGATAGGCCTTGTCCTTTCCAACAACCAATGGACGGGGCAAACATTGCTAGAATTCACACATCAAACTCCTGGGGTTCCTATGAAGTTGTCTTAACAAGTGATCTGATTTTAAAATGGCAATTCATAATGTCATGGGGGTTCTTCCTAGACGTGCTTTCGCCACATGCAAGTTTAGCCCTTTTTTGTACAACGCTAATTGATTGATGTCATTACTTCTTTTACCACATCTTTGATTGCACAACTTTCTAGTAGATCCTTCAACCTCTGTGCCCATACTCGTGCCTCCATGGAATTCTCCTTTACCTTCTTCTCAACCGTATCCAATATGGGGTCCATGTTGGCCATGACAAAGGTCGACTTGTGACTAACTATCATGGTGTGCTTCAGATAGTACTTGTTGTACACCACCTCCAACTTGCAATAATATTGCAATGCATATGCAACCAAACAACCCATCAAATGTTCCAACACACCACATTCATAATTGTCATTAAAACAACATAGTTGCAAAGAATGTTATACCCCAAGTACTCCTAAAACTCCTTATCTTGTATCTTCCACGTGCGTTCAAAATCCTCAATGAGGATTTTGACATTGAGCATTAGTGGGGTGAATCCTACCAAATGACAAGTGTATAACGATAGATAAATAATACTTTTCCAAATGAAAGATGATTGGTAAGGTATACTCCAACTCCTTCAAAATGTGCAATATGTCATTCAGGCTACATGGTTTCATCCCCACAACCTATATATTAAATGTCAATGGGATAATTTTCAAATGGAAAGGCGTATACAACTTCAATAACAATTAGTCAATGGTGAATGTTGTTGTGGTGGGGAATATTCAGGTTGGTGTTCTGAAATCTTATCCCTTCCCACATTTTTACCTTTGTTGTGGTTTTTCTCCCCACTCTTACCACTTTCTAGTTTCTCCTTCCTCTTAGTCTGCTTGACAAACTCATTGACCGTGATTTTGTGCATAACATCTTGGTCTTCCTCCTCTTCCTCTAATTTTGTGTTTTTACGTTCTTCTCACTCCCTCAAGCTCGCATGTGCTACATTGAGTTGCATTACCATGTCTTGCTCTTTCTAGTAATACAATTACACCAGTGACAACTAGGCTTTGATAAGGATTGTAGAGAGTTCTTTGCAGTAATTTTCTAATAATTGATTAAACAATATTGTCTTAGCCAACTGCTCCAACGCTAATGCCTTCCATTTTGTTGTTTCTACATCCTACTTAACTTATGTTTCCCTTTGTGCAACTATTTCCATCTCTTTGGCACTAGCAAGTTGTTGTTCCTCCAAACCTTGTATCTTCTCCAACAAATTTTTTTCATTTGTTTCACCAACTTACAAGTGTTTTGCTTTTGTTTTTTGAGCAGTTGTACCTTTGACTCAAAGCTTAGGCACTTGGCATGCCAAGTTTCCTTTTTTGTTTGCATATCAAGGAATTTTTGCGCGACCTTCTTCAAAAACTTTAACGCACTCCCAACTCCTTGAAGGACTAAAAAATGAGTCCAAGTACAAGATAGCGGAAGGGGGAGGAGTCAGGGCACGCTCCCTAGCTCACAACACTTTGAAGAGTAGAGGAGCGTGTTGGAGCTACGGGATGGGATTAGGAAGAGTTGAAAAGTTTCACTCAATCACACGGGCCTGCACACAACCCCCAGAAAGTGGTTAGTGCATAATTGGAGCACCTTTAGTGCTAGGACGAGCCATAGGCAACATGGACACACAAGACTCACCATGGCCCAAGCTTGGGGGAAGCCACCACCTTCCCCCTTATAGTATACTTTGCACCTCTCCACGGGGCTTACATTCAAATGGCTTTTCTCTTTCGGGACTCCCGCTTGGGAGTCCCAAAATCGCGCCAACCGAGACTCCTGCGACTTTGGAACCCAATAACTTTGCGAGCAGACCTTGGATCGAGGTGCGGTCTAAAGCAAAGTTGTAGCTCTCATCGAGAGCTTTCCAACGGTATGTCGCACATTGTCGATTCCCGACTTTTTCTGGTCGGGAGTCAAATTGGCAATTTGACTCCCGGCCGTTCTTTTGGCCATAACTTGTGTTTCAGATGTCCAAATGAGCAATGTGAGAAAATTTTAGATATCTACGTTCCAAGAGCTTTCCAATGATATAAAGAACGCCACAAGATATTGAGTTTTGACCCCTCAAATCACTCTCTGAAGTTTTGGAAGTCCACTAGGACTCCATCTCCCAAGGTGGGAGTTGCCTTGGGAGTGTGAGGGTTCACTCCCTCAAACTTTCTTACACTCTCAGGAGTATGTGATGTGACTCCCAGGCTTCCTCTTGGCCCGCACTCTTGTGACCCCTTTGCCTTGGTCGCAAGCCCAAAGCTAGGGTTGCGACAAATTTCATGACCAACTCCATTTCTTCTTTATGCCTAACCAATGTTGTGGTTAACGCTTCTTCATGACAAACTACTGCATTCTTCATCTCCTCCACCATTTGAGTGAGTGTGCCATCCATAATCGCAAAATTTTGTTGTAGAGCCTTTAGAGTCTCCTTTGCCTCCTTCTCTTCCTCTTGAGTATTTTCCAACTTCTATTGAGTCTCATGGAGTTCTTGATCCAATTGTCTCTAAGCAAACACAAGTTCAACATTATTTTTTTCCCATTCCTACTTGTGGGCTTCAAACATTAGGGGATCAATCCAATATTCAATGCCTTTTCATTCATATGGTATTATGCCCTGTAGATGCTCCAACTCCAAAGAAAGTTGCCAATTTTTTTTCCCATAGGACCACTTCACGTCTCTCACTTTCTTGGTTGATGCATGCAATAACTCTACTATATGTACTTCCATGTAATGCTCATGCTTTGATGAATACTCAACTCTCGTTGCTTCTTGGTAATAATCAAGTGCAAGGATAAAATCATCTCCAACATCCCCTATCCAAGTAGTGTCTATTCCAACTTCACGAAAAAACCCTAACACTCCATATTCAACAAACATTCCTACCAAATTTGGTTAGACTGTTTCATTTGCCAGTCTAACGATGGATGTAACTACCAACACTGGTTGGGTCACATGGACTACTTCCGAATTCAGTTGAGTTTCATTTATGTTTCCTACCAAACATGGTTGAATTTTTTTCGCTTTGAAATCATCTTCCTCTAGGACAATCTCCCCATGAGATGCATCCACCATGGAAGTATCTAGTAATATGTTAGTGGATTGTTGATCCTAGGAATTTAATTGAGATGTAATCAACTCTTGCACCTCTTTATCTTTTTGTATGTCATTATGAGAAAAACCTATTTTTGTCAACATATATGTTTAATCATGTATTTGCTCCCCTTCCACATGTAGAATTTCCTCTTGTGAAGACATTATAACCAAATTAATGCCTATGGATGGAATTGAGGGGATTCAAAATGTCTTCTTCCTTGTCTTCTTTGGGCGTTGAAGAAAAGCAATTGGTTCCTCTTCATCTTCCTTTGTGTATTCTAATGAAACATAATGTTTTGCCACAAAAGTCAGGGCAGGTCTAGTCAAACTATTCCCTACCTTCCCTACCTTCCTCTAGATTATGATCATTTCCTTGTGTAATCATACCTTGAACCATTCGGCCTAACCATCCCTCTCTTAGTTGCATTGATTGTAGATAATAGGGTTTTTGAGACATAACAATTACCTTGTTAAAATGTTGCAACCTCAGCTAATGTTGTGAATCGCATTTGCATCCTAAAAGTGCACACCTTTACAAGGACAAACCATGAATCCTACTTGTAATGTTTTTCTTTTCCTCCCTCAAAATACTTCAACCATTCTTCATTGTACACTTCTTGCATAGGTACTACGATCCCTTCTATTGGTAATTTGAAAATATGATTGATGTCAAAAGAATCTAAAAAAAATTGTTTACCCCACAAGACACTTGCTGCATTGTGAACCCAAACGCCATAAATAATCTCCTTAATCGTAGGGAGGTCAATTGTGTTCCAATTGAGTCGGCAAAAGTTGTCAAACTTTGCTCCAATCATCCAAATGTGTTCCTCCTTCTTGGCTGCCCACATTGTGGTGTACATGCACACCGGAAAATGAATTTGATTTAGCATTGTAGGTTGGATCTCCACGTTTGTGTCCTTTGCTTTGGACTTCATCCTTTTTGCTCTAGAAAATTACACAACTTTGACTTTGTGCCTTCCCATTGTTGTGTCTAAGTGTTGTTCCTTGTAATTGTTGAATCATTTGTTCCACAATGTGAGTATCGTTGTCACAGTGGGTGGGCATGTTAATTGCTTGATCATTCTTATAAAAAAAATCTAGTCCTAAATGATAGATCAACTTTTCAATTTCTGCTTCCTCTTATGTTTTTCCTTTCATCAAGCCTTCCACTTTGCTTCACATTCTAGTATCTCTAGACCTTCAAAAAACTATGTTCTAATTTTTTGTTGATGTACTCTCTTTCTATAGCAGTAAACACTTGGAATCATGTAGGTTGCAAGGTTTTCTTTATACATTTCAGCTTCTCCCAATAGTCTACAACAATGAAATGAAGGTGGGAGAAAGAAATGCTACTCTCCAAATCTGAAATTCTAGGCATCTATTGTTCTATTTCCCACTTTAGCTTTAGATCAAAAGACAATTAGAGTTTTTATAAAGACAGGGTGTACATTGGCTGTTTTCTTCCACTCCTTACACCACTTTCCCTTCCTTCTCTCCCTTTCACTACTATAGAAATTCCTTGCTCTTTTGCTCAATCTTTCTTTCGCTTTGTGAAATAATCGACCCAAAGATCATCCAATTTGGCTTTTGTGACATGTTCGTTCCAATTGTTCAAATAATTGTTTTTTTAGGTAATAACTTCTTATGACGTCAGAACCATTACTACAAATTTTGTAAAAGGTTTTTTTCTTGATGAGTTAGGTACAAACTTGAAACTTCAATCCTAAAATTTACACAAAACAAGCAAACATGTAACAAATCATAATTTCAACCATGATTGATTTTCAAACTTAATCTACTTAAACTATTGAATCAAACCATAAATTTTTAATGTGATTACTTCTGAATTTTGATCCACTACATGGTTGCCAAATGTTAACAATTTTTCTATTCCCATCAAGGTTATTTTATTTTTGAATTCTTCAGCAACATATTCTTAAAACAACAATAGGTACATGCAAAAGAATAACAAAACTTAAACTACTTACAAATCCTAAATTAACATGTACACAAATTATTCAAAACTTGAAGGAAATTCGCTAAAAGAAAAATGATTCGTGTTCCATAAATGAAGATTGAAACACAAAATTCAAAAATGAAATCCAAAAGCTCTTCAATAAGTCTATCCTCCTATTCTTATACTAGCTATTTCAAAATACAACAATCATAACTGACCATTATAAACAGTCATTAGCCAATACCTAGACTAACAATCCAAAATTTCAAGAAAAACTACACCTTATTTAACTACCTATTCAACTACTGGTTATGCCAAGTACAAGTTCTATAGATCACATGTTGACTAACCTATCAACCTATATTTTAACCCAATACAACATACCAAGTTCAGTAACTGGTTAGGTTAAATAATAAGTTAAGACACTTGTTAGGTTTAACAACATGCTTACATTTTCAACTTATAAGTCACATGTTACTAAATTTGGGTGACAATATTCCACTTCTTACAACATTTGTGCTAGGTGCAACAACAACTTCCATTCTTGTGGTTGGTAGGACAATATTAAGTGATTGAGTAGCCTCTATCCCAACAAATTATCTAGATTTCAACAATTATCGCCTTTGACACTCTTAGTGAAATTGAGTTAATTCGAGTTTGATGATGCTCCATTTTATGGTTACCCATTGGTATTCTCTATGGTGCAAAATGTGGATGTGAATACACCTATGGTATTTTGCTCTTGAACTAAATGGATGGACAAATCTATTGACTTTATGATCTCAATTAACCTCCCAACTCCATGCCTTTTAGTCTATCATGGATTGCAAGAATTCCTAGTCCTATGATTGATTCATTAATGTTCCTATCACATTTTGTAACTCCACATGTCTAGCAATCCATGCTCTGATGTGAAAAGGCACAAAAGGATAATCCATAATTTCATGTCCTTCCTCATAGAATGCACAAACTTTTGAAAGTAATATGGCTACCTCCGAATCCACATATTCATGATCTTTTGTTTTGGTTGTGTACTTTGATCCAACTCTGAATTTCTTTGATGCGAGTATGATTATGGTGCTTCATCCAACACATTCACGTGTGCCTCTCTATATTCAAATGATCGTAGGTAGTTTTATTTAGTCTCTTCAAACACATCAATATTGGTGTTTTCTTCCACCTCCCAATCTTCCATTAGTTCATAGTAATATGGAGATGTAGATCAATACACAAACTTGGGTTGTATACTTCCTATAATATCCCTTCTTTAGCTATTCACCAACTTTGGACTTGAGATTTCCTACGCTTGATCAAGTACTACAAAAGTCCCTCCTCCATCTTGATCTCTACAACTTTGAACCACAAATTGTGGCTAAAACGTATATTACACCAATTCATTTGGGTGAGTAGTTGACTGCATCTCTCTGTGTGGAGATTGCCATCTGTAACTATGCCTTATATGAAAACCACTAACCATGCTTCACATTGTACCACCTCTTGTGGTAGAAATGACATGTGCCCTCACTACTAAAAAACATGTGGTTAGACCACTATGCAAACCACTCATTTATAGTGGTACCCTTATAGTGGGTTTCTAGTAAGCTTAGTGGTTTAGGGTAGTGGTTGGTCCGCAATGGGATAAGGAAACCATTGAATTGGCAATTGGGTGGTTTGGTTCAAAAAAATTTTATGGTTTTTTTTAAGGTGCTTGGGCAACAAGTATATAATTAGTGGTTTTATGGGTGGTTTCATGTGATGGTCATTAGGGCCAAACCCTAATTGATTGGTCAAACATA
>Ga0116230_10002961_pt1 | contig 16418 bp, 8 predicted proteins | sample S1TSphfallax_3_FD_88678 | JGI IMG/M metagenome (GOLD analysis project Ga0116230, IMG submission 88678) | Host-associated microbial communities from peat moss isolated from Minnesota, USA - S1T2_Fd - Sphagnum fallax MG | ecosystem: Host-associated > Plants > Peat moss > Unclassified | place: USA...
ATCGCGCTGGCCACGCTGCACGCCCAGGGCGATGTGCTGAACATCAATCAGGCGGAGAATCCCGACACACAGAACTCCACCGAATCCAAGGCGGGTCTGACGGTGAAACTGTTTTCGATGGCAGCTGTGGGTGCAAGAGAAAGCGTGAAGCAGACGATCGCCGCCGCGGATGTGCCGAGCAGCTATCAGGCGATTTTATCCGCCGCGGCGGTGACGCATTCGCGTGTGGCGACCGCTGCGTTGAAGGAACAGGACCGGCAGAACATCACGGCTGATATCGAACTGGACGTGCCCCGCGCGACCGCCGGCGAAATGGACAAAGCCATCACCGCCGCCGGCGGGACGATCTCGCGGACCGCCACCCGGGCCGCCGACAATGAAAACACTGTCGACAGCAAGGTGCATCTGAAATTGTCGATCAGCTCCGCCGATCACCTGCCCGCCCGGGAAAAGACGGCGTTGCAGATGGAGGTGACAGACGTAGACAAATCAGCCGCCAGCGCCCAGGCGGCGGCGATCACCGCCGGGGGGCGCGTGCTCAAATCCAATGTGTTCAAAGACCAGGGGAAAGACACCGCCGCGGTGCTGCTGGATTTCCCGCTGGACAAGTACCCCGACCTGCTGCAGCAGATCCGCAGCCAGGGCACGGTGCGCGGGATCGACGCCTCGCGCGATCCGCAGGCCCCCTCCGGGCCGATGGCCCACGCGCAGATCTACGTCGAGTTTCGCACTGCTGACGCGATCGTCGCCGACCAGACCGGCCCGTGGGCGAGCGTACGGCAGGGATTGTCGACCAGCATCAACGGCCTCTTGTGGAGCCTGCGCTGGGTGGTCGTTGGGCTGTGTCTGATCGGCCCCTGGGCGGGGATTTTGTGGATCGGGTGGAAGGTGCGGAACCGCATGCGGGGGAGACGAGAACCTCAATCGTGACACGGGCCATTGCCAGGCTCTGTCTGAAAATGAAACAGTGTTGCGCGAGTAAGGCTCCGTGCTCGGCTCTTTGGGTTTTGATGGCCGAACCGCGCAAGGCTGGAGCGGTTTGCGCCACTATGTAGCTACGACGCTTGCGTCGCCCTCGACCGAAGGTCGAGCAAAGAGGCGACGCGGGCGTCGCGGCTACAAAAAGACCGCCACACGCTGGCGCAACCCGGTCTATTTGATCTAAATAACCTTGCGCGAGTGAGCGCTCTAAGCGGGGTTCTGCGAAAAATTCGAATGACGAAACTCGAATGACGAATCAATGACGAAACTCGAATGACCAATGACCAAACCAAGACAGAATATCGCGATTTTTCGGTCGCAATTGCATTGGTTTCGTCATTGGAATTTCGTCATTGGGCATTGATTCGTCATTCGGATTTCGTCATTCGAATTTCATGCGGGGCCTCATTTTGATAGAGCGTAATCGCGCAGGGTTATTTAGTCCCGGTACCACCACCACCAGTCGTGGGTGACCTGCGGGGCGATGAGGAATCCGCCGCGGAGGACGGTGGTTTTCTTGCCGTCTTTGCCGGAGAGGATTGGATCATCGACCATCCCGCCCATGAGTGCCCGGCCGGATTTGACCTCGTCGGCCAGGGCCGGGTTATCGACGTAGACTTCTTTGTCGGTACCGAGCACGCGCACCAGGTACCGCCGCTCATCATTCTCGCGGGGGACGGATTTCTTCACCTCAACCAGCGCGACCACGGTGGTGTTAATCGCCGGGCTGGACTGGGCGAGGATGGACCGGCCATTTTTGGTGAGAGATGTCCAGGTTTTCTGATCGCCGATCATGTCCTTGGTGATTTCGTCGTAGGCTTCGGTGAGCGTGGTCTGGGCTTTGGGGTCGGTTTTTTTCAGAGCTGCCAGATCTTTCACCATGGACCCGGCCAGTTTGATGAGCACCTCATCCTTGCTTCGCTCGATGCCGGACCCGTTGCATTTTTCGCATTTCTTTTCCTGCGTTTCGAAGACGGGCACGGAGTACATGCCCTGCTGCTGGGATCCGGTCCTGACCTGAACCTTGACCTTGCCGGTGCCGGAGCAACCGGGGCATTTCTTGTTGATCCCCTGATCGAAGGCTTTGACAACATTAAGCAGTTGGCTGGCGGTGACGGGCTTCAGAAGCTCGCGGCTCCCGGCAGTTTCAGCAAGGGCGGCAGGCTTTTCAACCGGGGCGGCTGCCGTGGCTGTAGCCGGCGCGTCGAATTTCACTTTGGCAAAGGTGGTCGTGCCCAGCGTCAGGGTGATGGTCGAGTTGGAAGAAGTGACGACCTGAATGAATTTCCCCTGCTGCTGGACCTGTTCCTTGTCATTGAAGAAAAGCGTCGGTTGATCGCCGCCGGTCATCAGGATTTTGGATGCGGTTCCATCCGGATTGGCAGGGATCTGAAAAGTCACATGCGGCGAATCGCCGGACTGGAGGACAATATAAGTTGCGTCGGATGTCACAGTCAGGGTCTGCCCCAGCACCTTTGCTTTGTTCAGAACCAGCACCGCGCTCTCGGCCTTGTCCCCGGCGAGATAGGTGGCTACCCCGGATTTATCCGAACAATGCCACCTTGGGTTCTGGCTCGAATCAGCGACCGCATCAATCGCCTGCACCGGCGACGACACCAGAAATGCGACGATAAGCAGCGAACATCCTAGTCCAGCATACGTATTTTTGCCCATGAAACTCTCCCTGGAATTGAAGCGAGCTGATATTATCGAAATCCGCAATGTCATACAAGGCCCCACCGGGGGCGTGACAATGGTCGATCTTTCGCCATAATGCGTAGCGGTTGTTTTCGCGGATCGGTGGCGGCAAGATACCGCCGTTGCCGATAAACCTAGGCTGGTTTGGCCGTTGCATGGATGCAGGGCTCACCGCAACCTATGATTGCTTTCGGTTTGGACTTTGCAGCCGGAACGATCTTTCACGGAGAATGCCCCGATGGCCCTGCCCGACACGCGTCAGAAGCGGTTGCTCGATAAGATCCACACCCCTTCGGATTTACGGAAGCTTTCGATGGACGAGTTGGGTGCTTTGGCAAAGGAAATGCGCGAACGCATTTTCTCGGCCGTCAGCAAAAACGGGGGGCATCTGGCATCCAACCTCGGTGTGGTCGAGCTGACCATCGCACTCCATTATGTCTTCGATTTTGGTCCCTACCCCGAAGGCCCGGATCGGTTGCTGTTCGACGTCGGCCATCAGTGCTATCCCCATAAAATGCTGACCGGTCGGGCCGGTCAGTTTGAAACCCTGCGGAAAAAGGGATCGGTCAGCGGGTTCCCCTCTCCCGAGGAAAGTCCACACGATCTGTTTGCCGTGGGTCATGCGGGGACCGCCATCAGCACCGCCGTGGGCATGGCCCGGGGGGATCAGGCGATGGGCCGGAAAAACAACGTCGTCGCCGTGATCGGCGATGCCTCGATCGTCAACGGGCTGGCGTTTGAGGGGTTGAACGGTGCGGGTACTCTGAAACGGCAATGCCTGCTGATCCTCAACGACAACGGCATGAGCATCAGCCAGCCGCAGGGCGCGTTCAGCGAATATCTGGAGCGCATCCGCGTCAGCACCACCTACGACGAATTCAAACGCGTCAGCGAAAAGATCGTCCACCGCCTGCCGATCAATGTCGGCCAAGCCGTCGAACACGCCTGGAATGCCGTCTGCGACGGTGTCAAAGGCGTCATGTGGCCGGGTCAGATTTTTGAGTGCATGGGGCTGAAATACATGGGCCCGTTCGACGGGCATGACCTGCCGGGATTGATCAATTTCCTGTCTGAAATCCGGCACGTCGACAAGCCGATCCTGCTGCACGTCAAGACCAAAAAAGGCAAGGGATACGAAGTCGCCACCAACGAACCGAGCCGATTCCATAGCCCGGCTGCTTTTAATGTCATCGGTGACCATCGCAACGGTCTGGTGCAGAACGGTTGCCGGGTGGAGATGAAAAGCTCATCCGGGAAGAGCTGGACCAATGCGTTCGCCGACGCCATGATCGCGGTGGCAAAAAACGACGCCCGCGTCTACGGCATGACCGCCGCGATGCCCGATGGCACCGGCATGAGCAAGTTCGAGAAGGCCTATCCCAAGCGATACATCGACACCGGCATCTGCGAGAGCCATCTGACCGCGATGGCGGCGGGCATGGCCAAGAGCGGGCTTCGGCCGGTTTGCGCGGTTTACTCCACCTTCGTTCAGCGCGCGTTCGACCAGATCTGGCAGGAAATCGTGCTGAACCACATGCCCGTGGTTTTTGCGATGGACCGGGCCGGTTTCGTCGGCGATGACGGAGCCGTCCATCACGGCTTTCTCGACCAGTCCTTCCTCCGGCCCATGCCCGGGGTCGTCCTGATGGCCCCCAGCGATGAAGCAGAGCTGAACCGCTCCCTGCGGCTCGGGCTTTCGCTCGATGTCTTCAGCGCCATTCGCTATCCCCGCGACAATGTGCCGGTTTGCAATTTCGAGGAAATCCTCCCGGAAAACCTCCGCGCCCAGGCGAGCGAAGAATGGCAGGTCGGCAAGAGCCGGGTGCTGAAGGAAGGCAGCGATGCAACGATCATCGTTTACGGCGCCTTGGCTGAAAGCGTGCTGACCGCGTCGGAACTGCTGGCCGAGGATGGCACGCAGATCCAGATTATCGACGCCCGCTTCTGCAAGCCCGTCGACGGAGAAATGCTCGCCCGCGTTCTCCAACCGGGGCATCCGGTATTGACGGTCGAAGACCACAGCCTGCAAAACGGTTTCGGAACCGCCGTGACCGAGTATGCCGTCAGCCACGGCCTGCCCACCACCAACCTGATCCGCCTGGGTATGCCAGACCGGCTCATCAGCCACGCCACGCGCAAGGAACAGCTGACCGAAATCGGCCTGGACCCCAAGGGCATCGCGGCAAGCGTGCGAGATGCGATCAAAGCCGCGGAGCGCGTGGATGCGGATGTGTCGTCGGTTGAGGTGTGAGCCTTATTATCCTTTGGTGATATGTGTCAAAGGACATTTTGCTGGACATTGCACACTCAGAGGTGGCGTGTCAACGGTTTCATGCCACGGTTTTCTTGCAGAGATAAAAAAGCAGATGGACCGAGGATGCCGAAACTGGTAATACTTACACCAGCCTTCCATTACCAGTTCTGGCATAGTCGGTGATGGAAACTGATCTGCCACACCTGCCACACAAACCCTTGGACTGGGTTGGCCGCGCGCTGGAGGAATTGAAGGAACTTCCCGAACCGGTTCAGCGATCGGTAGGCTTTGCCCTCCGCTTCGCACAGGCCGGTGTGAAAGCTGACAACGTGAAACCCCTGAAGGGATTCAAGGGTGCGGGCGTGTTGGAAGTGGTCGAGAACTTCGACGGCGATACATATCGCCCCGTGTAGACTGTGAGGCTCGCAGGAGTCGTGTACGTCCTGCACTGCTTCCAGAAAAAATCCAAGTCGGGGATCGCAACTCCGCAATCGACCATTCACTTGATGCAACAGCGCCTTCGCGTTGCTGAACAGACGCACGAGAAAATGAAATCAAAATGACGCACGACAAGGAAACCGCCACCGCCAGCAGCGGAAACGTCTTTGCCGATCTGGGCCTGACTGACGCGGATGACCTGATGGCCAAGGCAAACCTCGCCCTGCACATCCGCCGCACCATCGAAGCCCGCAAGCTGACCCAGGCGCAAGCCGCAAGCCTCTTGGGCCTGGATCAGCCGAAAGTTTCCTCGATCGTCAACGGCCGGCTGGATGGATTTTCAACCGATCGTCTGATGCGGTTCCTGAATGACCTGGGCTGCGACGTGCAAATCTCCGTGTCCGCGCCGCACCCCGAAACACGCGGACATGTCCTGTTTGCCTGATTCTGCTCACTTCTCCTTCCCGCTCCCGCTGAACACCTCATCCACCGTTGTCGTGAACGTATGCATCGCCGCGGCTGATACTTTTGGCGACTGGATCGTGCCGCGGACCTGGATCTGCAACAGCTCATTGCGGGCGCTGTTGATCAAGCCGCCGATGATCGGCAGCGTGGGCAGGTTGGGGTTCTCGGTGGTGAAGTTCATCCGCACCTGTTTGCTGCCGAAGTCCATCCAGCCGTTACCGCTCATGACCATGCTTTTGCTTCGCATCTGAACCTGCTGGAAGGTGATGCGGTTTCCTTCCACCAGATACCGGGCGGTGCCTTCGCTGAAGGGGTTGCTGGTGGGGAGCGACAGGTTGGTGACTTCGAGCAATCCCAGCAGCAGCGGGATCTGGTACATCTCCTTGCCGGCCACCGTCACATCGCCGCGGCCCCTGCGCGTCGACGGGTCGGCCCATTCGCCCTGCAATGCCAGGCTGGCGGAGGCCTGCCCGCGGATGTCCTGCCCTTTGCCCGCCACCTGCTGGGCCATCTCGCGGAGGTCGGCATTTTTCACCTTGAAATCCAGCAGGTAGCTAGACGGCCCGCGATCGGGGAACGTCAGATCCATCTGGCCGGCAAGCTCACCCCCGGCGAGTTCCCCGCGGATGTCTGCGGCGCGCAGCGTGTCCGAACCGGTCGGCAGCTGCACCGACGTGCGGAAATCCTTGATCGGCCGGTCCGCCAGCGACATTTTTTCCATCACCAGATCCCCGCGGAAGGCCGACAGTTTCCCGTGGCGAACCGCCGCGTCGAATTTCAACCCGCCGTTCATTTTGGTGATCGGCACGCCGACATCCACCGACCCGTCGGTTGCCGACAGCGTTCCCGACAGATCAATATCCGGATCGGGCCGATCCCCGCGATAGCGGAAGGTCTTCAGATCGATCGACACCTGCCCCTTGTATTTCAGCTGCTCGAGCACTTGCCGCATCGGCAGCGGGAGCGCCGCGCGAAGCTGATCGTCGGCGGGCAAACCGTCGGCCTTCAAAACCAGATCCCAATCATTCAAGTCGGCGGTGACCGCCTTCCCCGCGACGGCGATGCTCGCCGGTCCGTGCCTGGCGTGGATGTCCTCCAGCACTACATTCTGCGGCGTGATGATGATGGTGCCTCTGCAGTGATCCAGCTGATACGGCAACGGTTTGGGGGTGACGGTGACATCGGTTGGTTTGAGGGTCAGCCGGAAATCCTTTGCCACGGGCTGGGGCACCACTGTCAGGGCGTTGGCGGGAACCGAAAGCGACGCCACCGGAGCCCCCGGTGTCGCGAGCGTGGAGGGCCAGAACCCGTTGAAAATCAGGTTCGCATCCACGACGCCGCGGGGATCGAGCGTAACCCAGGCCTGCCTGGCATTGGGCGGCAGCAACTGGCTCAGCGCCTTGTCCAGCGCCAGGTGGGTGGCCGACGCGTTCAGTTTCACGGCCGGGGGATTCACCGACCAATCCAGCGAACCGGTCCCCTCCAGAGCGGCATCGCCCCGCTTGCTGTGCAATGCCAGCACTTCCAACCGATCGGGATGAATCCGCAATTCCCCGGACAGATCGGAAAGTGAAAAGTCGCTGTCCACGGGATGAACCGCCCCGTCCCGCAGCGACACATTCATGTCGTAATCCACGCAGTCGTCAGGATTGGTGACGACGGCCTTGGGGAGCACGCGGCCATCGAGATCCAGCCTGCCGGTGACACCCGCATGCTTCAGGCAGGAGCGCGCGTCGGGGGGGAGCACTTTCAGCAGCTCTGCATCAATCGGTAGATTTCGCCCCACCAGCCTCAGGTCCGGCTTGGCGATCACGGGCTGGCCATCGGGTATGTTCGTCGGCCAGGTCACTTTTCCCGATACATCCAGGGTGCTGTCACCATGGCGGAGGTTCACCTGGTCCAGAGTCAGGTATCCGTCGCGGATGATGACTTTGCCGCGGAGATTTTCCAGCGGATAGGGAAACGCGACCAGCTTGCCGCGACCGTCGGTGAAATCCAGATCGACCGAAACAATCGGCCGCTGATTCGACCCCGGGGGTACATACACATTGCAGTCGAAACTGCCGGCAAAGAACGGGACCGGTTCTTCGCCCGGCCCCTTGAAAATCGAGATGGCCTTGCGAACCGGCGCGGGGAAGGCGGCATACAGCGCCGGCTCCATGGTGATGGCCGACCCGCGGGCGCGGATTCGGCAGCCGATATTGGGATTGTTGATCCCGATCGTCCCGGTGAGTTGAAGCTCGCGATTCGCATTGGGCCCCCCCGCCACACCTTCACCGCGGATGTCTTCCAGGGTCACGGTTTCATATTTCCGCGTCGGATCCGGGGTGATCAGCACCTTCCCCCTTGCGTGCTGGACCGGATAGGGGAAAAAGATGCTGTCGAAAAAACCATCCTCGATGGTGATCTCCCCGGTCACCTGCGGGAAGCTGTTGGGTAGCGCGCGATTGACTTCCGCCCACAGCGAACCGGTGCCGTGGGGTTTGATCGTCATGTAAACTTCGTGCAGCGGTGTCGGGAGCGACGCGAGAAAATCCGGATGCTCGGGGATGGTGATCAGCTCGCCCGGTTTGGATTCAAACCGGACCCACACCGGCGCATCGGGCGAGTACCCCTGCATTTTTCCGCTGACCAACAGCGTCGCGCCGGCGATGGTCTGGCTGACTTTGTCAAACGAGACGCCGTTCTCGTCAAAGTAAAAGGTGCCGGTCACATTGCTGACCGCGATCGCCGGTCGTTCGGGAAACGCATGCAGCATGTAAATCGTCCGGCTTGCGTCGCTTTGCAGGCGCTGAGCCCAGGCGAGAAACCCGCGCTGATTCGCCAGGGTGGGGTCGGCGGTCGGCAGCGCGTCAAATTCTTCGCTGTGGAAGACCAGATTCACGGCTTTGAGCTCGGTCCGAAGCCGGAACTTTTCGCGATGGCCCCGCGTCGCGGGGGTGTAGCTAAACTCCTGGATATCCAGCGCGCCCTCCACCTTGTGGGCCTGCCAAAATTCCCGCACATCCCGCGGCAGCATGGCCTCCACATCCTGCCCGAACTGCAGATGGCTCAGCTTCGCATCCACCTGCCCAGTTCGCAGCGACACCTGCCCGCTCACCACCGGTCCCACCCCTTCGATCGCGCCCCGGCTCTGCAACTCGAAGGAATACTTGGTCCGGTCGACCGAAGGCAGAAACTGGCCGGTGATATCCATCGCCCCGCGCAGAATGCAGTCGCCCGCCACCATTTCGCTGTATTTCACCTCGGCATCCCGCAGCATCAGTTCGGGAAGAAGCAGCGGCTTGTGCGCCACCGGTTTCGATTCGACCGGGGGTTTGCCCTGCGGCATGCGCAGACGCTGGTAGTTCCACTTCCTGGCCGCACTGTTCTCGACCAGATTCACCTTCGCGCCGGTGGCGATGATGCGGGTGGCTTCCAGTCTCCCGCGCAACAAGGCCGCGGGGTCGTACTGAATCTCGATGGCATCGGCGAAAAACAGCCCGCTGTCGGCGGCATTGCTCTTGTCGACTTTCACCGACACCTTGCTGAGCTTCAGCCCTTCAAAAACCGTGAGCGACGCCGACCCGATTTCGACATCCCCGCCACCCAATTCCGACAGATAAGACTGTGACATCGCCTTTATGCGGACCGGGTCGGTCAGGTACCAGTACGAGCTGATGATGCCGGACATGAAAATCAGCAGCAACGCCATGGTCCAGCGCCGGCATTTGCTGCGGCGAGCGCGGAACGGATGCCCGGGCTGCCAGAGGCGGTCGAATGGGCAATGAGGGATGGAGACTGGCATCAGGAGAGGCCTCCTGATGAAACTCGAAGTACGAAACGCCGTGCAGGGGAAACTCGAAGTACGAAACCTCGAAGCCTCGAATGAATGACGCTCGAATGAATGACGACTGACGAAACTCGAATGACGAAACAAAGGCAAAGACCGGCGAAAGAGCGCGACGATGCCAACGCTTCGTTTCGAGTTTGGTTCTTCGAGGTTCGTTCTTGTCTGGTCATTCGAGATTTCGTTCTTCGAATTTGGGTGCTTTAGCACGCCGCAATCGTTTGACGATGTCCATCGCGCCGCACGCCGCCAGCACCGCCAGCGGTGCTTCGGCCGGCATCCTGTAGCGAATTGACCCCACGGATAACAACATCCCGAGCGTTACAGACGCCGCGGGTGTTGCTATTAATAACTTCGCCTGCCGTGAAAGTCGCGACGAAAACAAACCAACCAGGCAAAGCAGATCGAACGGGATCGAATATGCTGCACTTACCAAAACGTATCCCAGCTTGCCAAAGTCCTGGCTTAGCGGCACCGGGCTCCAGCCCCGCTCTGATTTTTTCAGCGAAAGGAACACAACCCCGATCGGGTGGGCTGTCGCCCACTGACGGGCTTGAGCCGCAAAATAAAGCGATCGCGTCACCTCATTCATCGTCAACACCGCAGGCATCGCTGGCAAAAATCGCTGATCGCTCGCGCCGTTCGCCCCTTGGTGAAACCCGTCGTACAAGGTTATCCCACTATTTGTGGTCGACCAAACCCACGACCCCAACAGCTTGTGGTTGCGGTACGCCCATGGAGCCATCGCGAGCGCCAAGACTGCGGAATAGAGCAGCGTCAATGGCACCGCCCTTATCAGACCCGTTCGCAACACTTCCGATAGTCGATACGGACCACGCCTGGGCAAGTTCAGTGCTGCGGCGAACCCAACCGCGGGGACCAGCAGATATCCCAAAGGTCGCACATACGTAGCCGCGATCAGCAGCCAGAGTCCCAAAATCGCGGTCCACTTCGGAAATCGCAGCAGGAAATACATTCCCCAAACCAGCAGGGTCGTGAACAGCGTCTCGCTCAAAATCAGGCTGGAGAAAAAGATATAGAATGGATTGACCGCCACCGCAAACGCTGCCAACCGCCCCAGCCGGGTGCAACCGCTCAGTCGGCTGGCGATCAGAAAAACCGCCAGCACCGTCGAGGTGTCCAGCAGGCACTGCACGAGCCGGGCAATCTCAACCGACCCGCCGCAGGCGACCAGAAACACCGGATAACCCGGCATCCGGTACGCATAGACCTTCTGCCCCACCCGCGGGTCGAAAAAACTGAGCGAACCATGCCTCAGCAGATTCTCCGCAATCGAAAAATATTCCCGCTGGTCCGGCAACCGATCCAGCGACTCCGCCGTCATCGGCTGGGCAATCACCAGTCCGATGCGAAGCAGCAACGCAACAATCAAAATCAGAAAAAGACCGCGTGGTAAGCTGGACACCGCATGAGCTTACCACGGAGCCGGGGAAGTTTCAGACCGGGGGGAGATCCGGGGGGACATTCGCCGACAGATCGGGCGATTGATCGGGCCTTGCGATCTCTTAAGCCAGGCGTGGGAAAGGGGGGAAATGCAAGCTGATGTTCTGATCTTACCAGTCTGAAAATCGACCGTCATTTTTTGGACCGCTGCAATCGCGCGAGATGGGCTGCGATGACTTCCTTCAAAACGCGCCCGGTCAGATGTCCCTTATATTCAATCAACCGATTCCGATGCACCAGCACGCGCCACCGAGGAATCGCCCAGCATGGTTTGGTCAGTCCGCTCTTTGTCTGAGGGGTTGTGCCCCGGTCTGGCAGCTGAACCGCATCGGGTTCCGAATCCCTTTTTCGGGTGCTGCAGGCGATGACGACGATAAGCTCGCTCGGCTTCAACGACTTGAGATCGTCGACGACTATCACGGGCCGATCTTTGGTGTTGTCATCATCCAGCGGTTCGCAGTCGCAGAGCCAGTAGATGCTGCCTTGCCGGATTTGGTTTGGTGATTTCCAGGATGTGGAAGCCACTCAACAGAACCCTCAGAAAGTTCGCCGGCCGGTCAATTTCTCGCAGTTGTCTCCTGCGTCTACCAATCGCTCAGCGTGCGTTCGGGCCAGTTCACGATTCATCTCTGCCAAGCTCTGAAGCTTACGGGTCGGCTTGGCCCGGACAGGGTAAGGATTCAAGATGAGGGTGTAACCACCGGAGGAAAATCGCACGGTGGAATTCTCCTGGGTTGCTGTGTTCACGGCCTCTCCTCCGTCGTTTCATCTAAACCGAACACCGTTATGACCGATTCAGCGACAACAAGATCATGATGCAATGCCCCCAGACTATACCTTCCAGCCCGCGTCAGGACAAATGGCGGAATCCGAATGATAATCGGATTATCAGCCAGTGGATTGCTTCCCGCGGGTGACCTGGCCCCCAATTGAAAAACCACCTCTTCGGTTTCAATGTGCATGAACCGGAGAATGATTTCCTGACTCGAATACCAGTTCGAGAACCGCACGTACACCACTCCCGCACCTGCGGTGATCGGCAGGCTCGGAGCGTGCATCTCGCTGACGACGCCATGCAGGGTGTGCATCCCCGCAACCACGCTGATCGTCACATCCTGACAAAGCAGCACACAACTGCTGGTCGGCGCTTCTTCAGGCGGCTTAATTGGCTTTTTTCGCTTGGCCATGGGTGTTGGCAGAATTTACGTGGAACAGGTCTGGCGTGTCAAAGTCGGGCGTGTCAATGCAGAGCAGACGCTGCCCCGCCGGGCCGTCGTTTGCGAAAGACCCGATGAGTTTACGATGCTGCGCGCTGGCATACTCGCCGGAGTTGAAGGAGCTATGCGGATTTGAGATGCAACCTGGCCACGGCAGGATCCTTCGGCTGCGCGGGAGTACCCGCTCCGCTCAGAACCATGTCACTCCAGCACCACCAGCAAATCCTTCGCCGTCACAATCGAATTCGGTTTCACCATCACCTCGCCAATCGTCGCATCCTTCGGGCTGTAGACCGCGGTTTCCATCTTCATCGCTTCGATGCTCAATAACCGGTCGCCGGCTTTAATCTTTTGTCCCCGGGTCACCGCCACCGCGGAGATTTTTCCGGGCATGGGGGCGGGGATGTGGTTGGCGTTGTCCGGGTCGGCTTTGGGATTGCGGATGGCGGTGGCTTCGCGCGATCGGTCGGGAACATTCACCTCGCGGGGCTGGCCGTTGAGCTCGAAGAAAACGGTGCGCAGGCCGTCGGGCCGGGCGTCGCCGGTGGTGAGGTAACGGATGATGAGGGTCTTGCCCGGTTCGATTTCGACGCTGATTTCGTCGCCGCTGGTCATGCCGTAGAGGAACGCGGGGGTGGGGATCACGCTGGTGTTGTCGTAGAGCTTGACGAATTTTTCGTAATCGAGAAACACCTGCGGGTACATCAGATAGCTCATCACATCCACATCGCGCGGGGTCCGGCCGATCTTGCTGCCCAGCTCTTTCTCGGTGGTCGTCGGATCAACAAAAAAAAAATACGAACCCGGTCGGGCGGTGAACGGTTTCACCTCCGCGGCATCGAGCACCACTTTCTGAATCCCTTTCGGCCAACCGCCCTCGGGCTGACCCAGACCCCCCTGCAGCATCTCGACCACGCTCCTGGGCAGATTCAGTTTTCGTTCGGGGTCGAGCAGATCCTCGGCCTTGAGGCTGTTGGTCACCAGGAATAACGCCAGATCGCCGACCACTTTGCTGCTGGGGGTGACTTTCACGATGTCGCCGAGCAGCTGGTTCACATCGGTATACGCGTCCGCCACCTCGTGCCAGCGGCCTTCCAGATGCAGGCTCTTGGCCTGCTGGCGAAGATTGGTGTACTGCCCCCCGGGCATTCCGTGCTGATACACCTCGGCGGTGCCGGCTTTCATGTTTTCTTCAAACGGATAATAAAACTCGCGGACATCCTGCCAGTAATCGCTGAGGCGATTCAGCGAGGGCAGATCCATCCCGGTGTCGCGCGGGGTATGCGCCAGAGCCGCGACGATCGAGTTCAGATTCGGCTGGCTGGTCATGCCGGACATGCTCGCAAGCGCGGCGTCGGCGATGTCCACGCCCGCATCGGTAGCCCGAAGAATGCTCCCGGCATTGATCCCGCTGGTGTCGTGCGTGTGGAAATGGATCGGGATGCCGATCTCCTCCCGCAGCGCTTTGAACAGCGCGAAGGCCGCATACGGTTTGCACAGCCCGGCCATGTCCTTGATGCCCAGGATGTGCGTGCCCATCTTGACCAGTTCCCTGGCCATTTTCACGTAATATTTCAGGCTGTATTTGGTGCGCTTGGGATCGAGAATATCGCCCGTGTAGCAGATGGCGGCCTCGCACAATCCATCGGTCTGCTCGCGCACGGTGGTCATGGCCACCTTCATGTTTTCGGTCCAGTTGAGCGAATCGAAAATGCGGAACACATCAATGCCATGCTCGGCTGACCGCTTCACCAATTCCTTCACGACATTGTCGGGATAGTTGGTGTACCCCAGCGCCGAAGAGCCGCGGAACAGCATCTGGAATGGAATGTTTGGAATGCGCGCCCGCAGCTGATCGAGCCGATCCCACGGATCTTCCTGCAGAAAACGCATGGCTGTGTCGAAAGTCGCCCCGCCCCACATCTCCAGGCTGAACAGGCCCGGCATCAGATGAGCAACCGCCTCGGCAACCCGCAGCAGATCATGGGTGCGGAATCGCGTGGCCAACAGCGACTGATGCGCATCGCGCATCGTGGTGTCGGTCAGCAGCAGCGGTTTATGCCGGCGGATGTAGTCGCAGAATTTTTCCGGTCCCAGCTCCAGCAGCAGATCGCGCATGCCCGCCGGCGGCGGGGTTCCCCGCGGAAAAGTGGGAATGACCGGCTCGGGCAGCTCGCGCTTGGGATCGTACTTGGCCTTGGTGTCGGGCCGGCCATTGACGATGACATCACCGAGGTAGGACAGGATCTTGGTCGCCCGGTCGCGATGGGCACGGAAGCGGAACAGCTCGGGCGTGTTGTCGATGAAGGTGGTGGTTGCCTCGCCCTTGCCAAACGTCGGATGCGAAATCAGGTTTTCCAGGAACGGGATATTGGTCTTCACCCCGCGGATGCGGAACTCGCGCAGCGCGCGATCGGTCCGCTTGATCGTTTCTTCAAACGTCGAGCCCGACGTGGTGAGCTTCACCAGTAGCGAATCAAAGTACGGCGTGATGACCGCCCCGCCGAAACCGTTCCCGCCGTCGAGCCGGATGCTGAATCCGCCGGGCGACCGGTACGTGGTGATTCGCCCATAGTCGGGAATGAACTGGTTCTCCGGATCCTCAGTCGTGATCCGGCACTGAATGGCATACCCATTGGTGCGGATATTTTCCTGCTGCGGAATATTCAACGGCGATTCGTGCAGCTTGCACCCCTGCGCAACCAATATCTGTGCCTTCACCAGATCGATGCCGGTCACCACTTCCGTGACCGTGTGCTCCACCTGGATGCGCGGGTTCACTTCGATGAAAAAAAACTCGTGCTTGTCCAGATCTATCAGAAACTCGACGGTTCCCGCGGCCTTGTAATTGATCGGTTTGCAGAGCCGCACGGCGGCGTCGCAGATTTCTTTTCGCAGTGCAAACGGCAGATTGATGCTCGGGGCGACCTCCACCACTTTTTGATGCCGCCGCTGCACCGAGCAATCGCGTTCCCACAGGTGGACCAGATTTCCCTGGCCGTCACCGAGCAATTGCACTTCGATATGTTTGGCGCGCGCGATGTACCGTTCGAGAAACACTTCGGGCCGGCCGAAGGCTGCGCCGGCTTCGCGCTGGCATTCTTCGAGGCGCGGCATGAGTTCTTCAGCCGTGCGGACCACGCGCATCCCGCGACCGCCGCCGCCGAAACTGGCCTTGATCATCAGCGGATACCCGATCACCTTGGCGGCAGCCTTGATCTCGGCCGGGTCGACCAGCGCATCCTCGGTGCCGGGGATGGTGGGCACGTTGGTTTGATTCGCGAGCTTTTTCGCCGCGGTTTTGTCGCCGAACGATTCCAGCTGCTCGGGAGTCGGACCGACGAAGGTGATTCCGTTGGCGGCACATTGCCGGGCGAGCTCCGCGTTCTCGGATAAAAATCCATAGCCCGGATGAATCGCATCCACGCCATGCGCCAGCGCAACGGCTATGATCGCGGGGATGTCGAGATATCCCTTGACCGGCAATCCGCCCTCGGGCGGGCCGATCAGGTAGGATTCATCGGCCTTGAAGCGGTGCAGAGCAAATCGGTCCTCGTGGGTGTAAACCGCCACGGTGCCCAGCCCCAATTCCGTGGCGGCACGAAAGACCCGGATAGCGATTTCACTGCGGTTGGCGACGAGGAGTTTGCGCATAATTGGCCTTGGGAAAAAGTCCGGCGGTATTGTGGGTCGGGCGAGATGATTTGCAAGAAACAAGAAAGCGGAATGAACCTGCCGGGCTTGCCCCTTCCGCGGCAGGCACTAGCCGCTGAAGCGGCTAGCCCGGTAAAGGTGCTGAGTTGAACTTGATGTCATTGGTTTCTGTTGAGTTGCGAGAGGCGGTGGATGCGGCACTTGAACGCCCGGAGGCTTCGAACGCGGTGCGATCGATCTACGCGCGCTTGCAGATCGAGATCGACCGCCGCAAACCGCTTTGCGTCGCCTCCGGCAAATGCTGCAACTTTGAGTCCTACGGCCATCGGCTCTACGTCACCACGCTGGAACTCGCGACTTTCGTGCAGGATTTGAACCAGTCCCCCGTGACACGGGCCTCCGGCCTGGTGACTGCCAA
>Ga0116230_10002962_pt1 | contig 16418 bp, 15 predicted proteins | sample S1TSphfallax_3_FD_88678 | JGI IMG/M metagenome (GOLD analysis project Ga0116230, IMG submission 88678) | Host-associated microbial communities from peat moss isolated from Minnesota, USA - S1T2_Fd - Sphagnum fallax MG | ecosystem: Host-associated > Plants > Peat moss > Unclassified | place...
GAGAAGGAATGGTCATGTAATTTGAGACTTGCGATGATATTTTATAATCAATTTATTCCCCTTTCTATAAATTACACAAAAGGGGGAACGCAAATCACCACATCCATGGGAGGGAGTTTACATGTTGACTTCAAATGGGCTTGGATAGGGAAAATATTAGAATTCCTAGCGCTTATTGCCTTTAATAATAATGGTTGACAATCTAATAAGAATCTAATGGCAATGATGGGTGCAACAAGAGCCCAACTCCCCAAATAAACCACTGACACAATGAATTTTGTGGAAATGAAACCAATATTTCCATGAAAAATGGAGAGAAAAGCTTGATGGTGCATCAAAAAATTGGGCTTAAGAGATGCCCAAAAACTTACATGAGGGTCACGTTAAAAGAGGCAAATTAGTGTCAAAAGGTTGGTAACGAAAGGAACAAATAAAGTAGAGAGGGAGGTTTTTGGGTGAAACACTAAAAAATGATCCCAAAAACTACTTGGACATCCTTTAACTTTGAAAGTGCATTTATATGGTGAACATCTTCATTTGACATGTCTTGCAAAAAGGAAGAAACAAAGGAAGCAAATCCAAATGGAACACCCAAAACCTTAATATCATCCAAAGGGTAACAAAAATCAATTGAAGGAGAGAAATTAGGATGCCAACTAGAAGGTGATCAAGCTAAACACTTATAAGGTTGGACCATTGGCCCTAAAACAACCAATTGAAAAACAAACTATGCAAAAGCAAAAGGAACAATAAAAACATGGTTAATGATGTGAATGTTGTCAACAAAGGAAGAGAAATTGCAAAATGGAAAAACCCTCGTAGAATAATGAAATGCCCAAAACTAGGCTAGTGCAAAAAAAGGCCTAGTGAGTAGTCACTTTGGCACATGTTCATCGAAGAATGGATGATGGACAACTCTCCTAAAAAGAAATGGTGGTTAAAAAAAAACGGAAACATATTAAGCATATAAGGATTGAACAAAAGGGAAAAGTTGACATGGCATCCTATTGTGTGATGTTTTTGGAAGATGGTTCTCCAAGAGATGGTGTTGAAAGCATTTGTGACATCCATTTTCAACACCACCCAATCAAGATGGACATCTAAAAAAACTTGGACACCACGGACGACCATTTCACAACCACCTTTGATTGCCACTCCAAATTGATAAAATGACAAATGAATAGAGAAAACATCATGAAATTACAAACATAAGGTTTTGTTCAACAACTAATATAGGAGTTCATCCACTACAATTGGCCAAATGCCTTTAAAAGGTTTGACCAAAGCCAAAAGCTTGGTAACACTAAGAGCCCAAGAGATGGACCTTAAGATATGACCTATAATGACATGGAAGCTCACCTAGAAGAGCCACGTGAAGCCATCGACTTAGTCCTTGGATAAAAAATGTCTTGTAAATGTTCAAAAACCATACTTGAAGGACCACTAGTTGAAAGATGTAGAAATCAAATGAAAGTTAACCTAAAGGAATTTAAAGAAAATTCCAAGTCCAAATTGAGTTGAAAAATCACCGAGGAATTTGAACAAGGAGTGAAATGTTTACTAAACACTAAAAATCTTTGAAAAGGTTGGGGTTTAGGTTAGGGCTAGTTCAAAGGAAGCAAGAATCGTAGTAGCATGAACATATTCCTTAAAATGCTGTAAGGCTAGATTTTGCCCAAATCAACATGATGGAAGCGAGACCAAAACCTTAGAATTTTCTAGAAAAGGAGTGTTAAGCAAGGGGTTTGAATTAGAGAAAAAGTTATAAATGCTTGCACTTGAAAAACATGTTTCGCCTAAAGTTCATTTTAACCATTTGTTAAAACCATTGCAGGTGTGGCCTTAATCTCCTTATGTTTGGCTACATCGCCCTAAGGGGTGAGGAGAAGACACCATTGCGAGAACAACAAAAAAGATGCTAGGTAGTCACATTAAATGGGTCATAAGCCAAATAGTCTAAGGGAACACATAAGGATAATTACATGTCTTGCTTTAAAAATGAAGATATGTGCTTATATAAATGAAGCTGAAGAAGACCCAAATGGAAATCTTTGAATGAGTCCAAAGTAAAAACTTAAGCCCAAGAAGGCGAAGGAAAAGGGGCCAAAAAAGAATTTGAGGGCTCATTAGGCAAAGAAATAACCTAAAAAACATGGTAATGCATGTAGTAACAATTATAGTGCAAGTCATATCATGTTGTGAAAACAAGGTTCCACAATTAGAACACAGGACATTGCATGGAATGAAAAACCCCATAAAAAAAGATCCTAAAGCCAACTCTTTCACTTTTGAGGGGATAAAAATAAGAAAGACCAATGGCTAGGATTCTACACAATTTAGTGCATTCAACCTAGCTTAGGACCTAGAGGAGAAAGGAACTATCTCAAGGGTAGACAATTATTTCAAAAGCTAAAAACAACTATAAGTTTGAGTGGAACATTCTAGACTAAGAATAAATGAACCAAAAGTTGAACCTAATTGGCACCTTAATTGGTTTTAAGTTAGGTTAATAGGTTCTTAGACATCATAATCACCATTATTGTCACTTATGTTTGATGTCAAATAATTTTCAAAAAGGTGAGTTGGAAAAATAACACATCTTTAACTAACCTTGCTAAAATTCTTAAATTTTGTGTTTTAGACCTATCAAGCAGTAGATCCAAGTCCTAGACATTGGGTTTAAATAATACATAGTACATACATGGATGGGGCTTGTGAGCATTATTTATCACTACATTGTTCACTTATGAGCATTATTTGGACCTTATTTTATTTTTCTATAATATAAAATTATGATTTGAAAATTGATGTAACCTTTAACTTTATACATATATAATAGGTTAATGATTTTTTTGGCATCTTTTCAATTATTAACATGGTATATGAGTTGAACCATACACTTTTACCACGTTGAAACCATTGTTCATGAATTGCATTTTACACTTATCATAATTTATTAAAACACATGCAATAATGTAAAACATCAAATCTTTTGAATTATCAACATTACCACACGAATTGAATCATTCACTTTGAATATGTTAAATCCATTATTCATTAATTGCATTTGCATTCATCATAATTTATTGAAATGGATGTGTAAAAAAACATGTTTCACATTTATATTTGAATTATTGATTAGGTCAAAATGTTCATACATGCAAAGTTTGATCCCATTTAAACCCCTAAATTAAAAATCTTTAATGTATTAACTTGTATATTTATATAAATTAAAATTTATGTTTCTCCACTATTTTATTTTGTGCACAACACCAACAAAAACCCAAAAAAATCCCTAAATTACTTCCCAATTTTTTTCTTGTGAAAACTACAAATCTTAGCTAGATTTGTCTTTAAATTAAATTTTTTGAGTCATTTTCTTGTATTTAGATTTATTTTCACCATGATTTAGCAATTAAAAAAAATATTCTATTACAAAATTGTGCTTAAATGTTTTAGAGATGAAAAAAATCAATTAATTAAAAATAAAATTTAAAAGTAAATTAAAAATGGTGATATCATAATAGTGACATCAAAATATTATTATTATTATTATCAATTTTGTGGTTTTGTTCAAATAACAATCATCCATTATAAAGATTTGGCTATGTTTTGGTTATAGGCTATATGTGGAGGTATAAAATTGTTAAAGTCTTTTAATATTTTGGCTAAAAGTATGAGCATGTAGAATTTTAAACTTTTAAAATTTTAAAAATATTTTCTTCATGTTCATGTAAGTTTAAAGTAGGTTTGATGTTGGAACTATTTATGGGTTTAAAGTTGGAATTTTTAGAATTATTCATTATAATTTTTTTTTAATTTTTTAATTTTTGATTTCAAATTTTTGAAATAATTTCGTTGTTTGCATTTTCTCCAAAGGGGTGTCACTAAATGTTGGAATTTTAAACCACATGCATCAAACAAGATGTCTTTAAAGGAGTATTAGGTAATTGTTTAACCTATTTTTTTTCACCTTATTATTACCTTATTTTCTAATACACACATATCAAAGCCACTCTATATTCTTTATAATTTATTATTATTACATACCCTATATTATTTATAATTTTTCTGAGTAAATAGTACCATATTTTAAAAGCAATTAAATTCTATATTTTACCCAACAACTAATATATAACACCATACATTTTTACTCATTTATTTTATAATTTTTTAAAGGATTGATCCCCCCAATATTTTTCCTTGAATTTTCAATATTTATCATTTTTTTCCCCCAAAAAAATCATCGATTTGCAAAAGTTTGCCACCAAAGAAAAAACAGAAAATAGTGTTTGGGGGGAGGGGGGAGGGGGGGTATAAGTTTCCAACTCCATAACATTTTTATAGCGAATGTGGCTAAATTTTTTTATGGATGATCATCATTTGAGTAACATCATAAAAGTGAAAAAAAATAAAAAAATAATGGGGAAAATAATCATATTGGGGAAAGAAAAAAACTTGCAATTATTCCTAAATTGGACATATATTTCACATATGAAAATATTTTTCTTAAAAACTTAATGAAAACACTTGAATTCATATTGAATTGAAATGACGTTTATGAAGATTATTGGATTGTTAGATTGTTGAATTATTAGATTTTTGGATTTATTCATTTTTTAATTAAAAAAACTCTTTAGATTGATTTTAAATTATGACTATTTTTATGAATAGATTATTGAATAAACTTCAAGTTTATTTTTTCATTTGTAGCATTTGAATAAATTTTGAAAAAGAAAATGCATGTTAAAGTTTGAATTTCCTAAATAATTCATGCTAAATGTAATAAAACTAATTTTTTTCTCTTCTGTTATTAAAGTTTTGTAGTGGTTAGGTGGTTAGGACTTTGGTGCATCTCCATGAGGTCTTGGATTTAAACTTTGATGAATGTGTACGTTAATGTATATATTGTGCATATACATTGATGTATCATACAAATATAATATATGAACATGTATGAGTGAATGGCTTTCAAACCTTTTTGTTGACAAAAATTCAAATGCAAAAATAAATAAATAATCATAACATGCGTTTCTATCGTGACATGTCATGAAAAAAATATAGTGCATGACCATAAAAAAAGAAAAAGAAAAAGGTAAGTAAGTTAGAAAATGTTTAGAATCATTTAAAAAATTACATGATGAAGTGACATGTTAATCAACACCATATTACCTTGGGACTTCATAAAATCCATGGGTGCATTCATAATAACATGTACCATAGCAGGTGTAACGTTTGCTTGGTTTTTTCATGTTTTAGAGACGTAATTTAATTTGATGTTGAAATGGTCCAATATTTTTGCATCTTATGTGCAATCAATTGTGAAAAAACCAAAGATCCCCAAAGGTGGGACATGGGATTCATAGTACAAAAAGGACCCATGGCTAATGCAACATTGTTTTTCATTGTTAATTTGAAGAATGACATTTGCAAATCCAAAGACATAGTAAATAGGACCTTTGGTACCAAGGCCTAATCAACTTTAATCCTCTCGGGGCAACAATATTGGGTCTTAATCACATTGATGTGTTTTTTGAAAAAATCCTCATGGTCTACCAGCATCGAATATTGAGGAAAAACCATTCCAAAGCTTCCATAACACCATGTGAAAGAAAACATGATTATAATTATGAAATTAGGAACTTATATGTTTCTTTCACCTAGATTTTCACAATTTCCACAACTTGAGTTTGCATTTCTTTGGTGACAAAATTCATTGTTATGCAATGTAGGGCAGTGATTCAATAAGGTAAAATGGAATTAGATGTAGGGTAGAGATTAAACAAAAAGTAGATGGTTAGTGAGTTGGTATGATGAAAACATTTCATTAATTGAAAATTTAAATTACTTTTGGAGGGAAGAACTTAGGATGTAGTTTTGGAGGTTGAGGAATTTTGGGAGATTGTTTTTCTTACATAAAGAAACTAGGACTATTGGTGAAGATTAGAATATAAACATAGAGTCCTCTTGGATTTCAGACCACAAATTTTTTATGTTTTCCATTTTTGTTTTTACACTCAATAGTACAGATGTTTGAGACATTGAATTTTGAGTCTAGATAGTAGTAGGATATTGATGAAGAAATAGTGAAACTATTTTGAATTGTTGTGCTTTTCTAATTAAATTGTGAGACTTGACCATAAATTTTTATTATTGATGAGAATAGATAATTTGGGGGAAAAAAATAGTAACTATATTGAAAAAATTGTGTAAAATAGTCTATAAAGAAAATCATAATGAATAAAACCACAGATTGTGAACCTTGAAAGTATATTTTGATAGTATGATTGTATTGTTTTGTTAGTAGGCAAAAAACAATTCTAGATTGAATTTGCGCCTACCATTCATAACCTTTGTTATAAGTTGGTTTAAATGCTTCATCCAAATGTGTTGTCCATTGCAATTAAAGGTTAACTGTTTAATACTTATGTTCAAGTCATCCACTACATGATGAAAAAGTCATGGGAAGAATCAACCAAAGACTTAAAGGAATAGGGGTGCATTCACGATTGGGTTATTAAAAAGGAATGATTTATATTTAAAAGATTGCAAAGGACAACTTCGGAATTTTTTTAATTTTACATTATTATAGTTGTAATGGATTGTTGAATGCCAATAGATAAAATATGTCTTGTTAAATTAATAAAAATATTTAAAATAATTTGGATATGATGTAGATGTCATTTTGAGTCTTATAAATTAACTATATCAATTGTTAAAAATTGACTTTTAGAAAAAAATGAATAAAAGGGAATGCATAAATAATACAATTCATTTCAAAAAAATTGTACAACAAAAACATGTCCCCTTCTATGAAAATACATGTTCATTGGATGAATTTGATGAAAAACCAAATCATACAAAAATTTCAAGATTATGAAATTTTGAAGGAAAGGGTTGTAAGGCAAAGGACTCATTTTTTTGACCATTTGACCAAAAAATAATGTTCAATGAGTTTTAAATGTTTAGCTTTAGGTTTAGCTCACATTTGCATGAAATAATCTTACCAAAAAACATGTTTGGTTAATGTCCATTGGAACTCATTTTGGGATTTTCTAGGAATTTTTGCATTTTTAGCTATAAACCAAAATGTTCACACACAATTATGTATGAATTTCATAATTCACCATATCACATGAACTACTTTAAATTGGACTATTCAATTTTTTTCATTTAATTTTTTTTTAAATAAATGTTATTTACAAAAGTAGCCCCACAAAAGTCTTGGAGTCATTTTTCCTTTTTTCAGGACCCCGACCATGAATGAGCCCATAAAACGCATTGGATTTGAAACAAAGTTATCAAGGTCCACAAAATATCAGGTAGATAAAACTTGTTTGGGTTTAAGGTTGTTTGCCACATAATCAACAATAAAAACATTTTGGGTTTGGGCCAACTTCATCAAGTTGTTCACTTCCTCCAACAATGGTAGTAGGAATGTTAGCCCATATAGGACTTCAATATCACATAATAGTTCAAGTTCACCTTGGTAGAACTATTGTTAGCAAAATCTAAAACCATTTTCACCACTAAAATGCAGTATTCATTCATCACCCACTTTGTAGGTTCCAACATAGAAATCCAACAAGTTTTGACATTTTTTAATAGCTTATTGCCATGAGTTTCCATGATTTCAATAAGCTTGCTAAGTTCCAAATGCCTTTTAGGGCTTTATTGAAACATGTGTATAGGGTTTGGAACAAGTTCTTCAACCTACAAACTATGTTTGAATTTACATAAAGCTTGTATGGCTAGATTAGTTCAATGGGCCATGCAATGATGCCTTGCATGTGAAACACATAATCCAATTGAATCAACTATGTAATTTTAGTCCTAGTTCCTTGAAAAACATTCACACTATCAATCCCAAAACAAATGAACTTAGACAATAATGTTTGACCTATTGAACGACCAAAAGTCAATAAGGCTTGAGTGATCACTCTAGTTATATTTTTAAACTTAGCATTTTCAATTTCCCTTTCAAGAAAGACCATAATTGGAATTCAAAATCATTTTTTGATTATCAAAACTTGTGCGTTCATCACAAAAGATAGGGATGTAGTTTGTTGCTACCACAACTAATTTTACAATGGCTACCTTAACAATGTCTTGCATTATTTCAACCATGGACTAGTTATTATTGTCACACTAATGTTTTTGTGGACAAATTTTCACTTGAAGGGAACTACGACAAGCCTATGAAGCTTTCATATTCAAACATAGGCCAAGGTAGGTAAAAGCAATGGCAAACTAAATAATTTCTTCAAGCCTTCATGTGCCACACCTTGCATAATGTTGTTCAATGCATTTTCCCCACTTTTGGAAATATATAGCGATTCATTGGTAGTGTGTTGATAGTCCTTAACATAGTAGAATGATCTTTTAAGAACAATAGGCATGGGGGAAATAATTTTTTTCTTGATAGCATGCTTGCATAAAAAATCAAACTTGGTAGCAAGAAGTTTTTCCTTACGTATAAACTTTGTGCAACTCTTACACTAAGTGTGTGACAAGGCCATTTTCACCCAAAACATTTTTTGCCCATGGCAATTTTACAACCCAAACATTTTGAAAGTTTTGATTCAATTCATATATATTTTTCTTTTATTATAGGTTCATTTTTTTCCAAAGTTCTTTCTAGTTGAACTTTAGAGGTTAGATCAATTTGAGATGGGTTTCCCTCATTCAAAATTGCCTTCCGTTTGTCCCTCATAGAACTTTGGTTGTTAGTTAACATTGGTAACAACATTTTGTTGACCAAACAAATAATGAAATTTAAAGTTGCTAGGTGGCTTTAGAGGTTTCAAACAAAACATTTTGTGAAGTTTAGATTTCAAAATGCAAAATGAATGTTTGAACAAAAATACTTACAAAATTATAAATAACATAAATAAAATTTGTCAAAGTTTGACTTGAAGCTTGCCAAAAGTTGGAAAAAATTTACGCAATGTGAATAGTTGAGGTGATAGTCAAGAACTTGCATGATCTAAATAGGACAAATTTGAGGTGATAACCAAGTTAGGAACCCTACAACTCTAAACCTTGTAAGTTAATTTGAATATGTGATAGGTTTGAGGTAATAACCAAACTAAGAACCTTCCAACCTTAGACCTTGTAAACTTCAAGGAACATCTATATATGAAGCAAGGTGAAAATCCATTAAGGCATATCACATAGGACAAAAAGTACCTAGTCCTTATTGCAATCCTTTTTTACTTTATATTTTGATCCCAATAAAAAATAATGAGCCAAAAGTTGTCACATTTTTTAGAAGGACTATATTTCAAAACACTACAATTCTAAATTCCATCATAATCATCCACTAATGTGTCTTTAGATGGTAAAAAAAAACTAGGTACAAAAAACAAAAATAGGTGATGCTCTGATAAGATTTTGGTAGACCTAAAAGAATTTGGACCCAACAAGGTTATTTATTTATTTGTTTATTTTTTGTCACATTAAGATTTCCCAAACCACAACACTTCATGTTGCACCCTTGGTATGACTTGGTTTGAAATTATTTGGAGCTATGGTGTGGAAGGTATGGATTATTGAACCATTTATCAATGAAAATTGAATAAAATGAAGATTGCAAATTGTATTGGAATTTGGGGGTGTCTTAGTGCTATTGGAAAACAATTAATGAGTCAAAATAATAAAGTTTATTTCATATTTTTAGAATCAAAATGTGGAAAATATTGATTTCTTATGTAGTTTGTTTTTGGAAATTCAAAAAAATTGCAAAAATTGTGTTTGGAAGGAAAAATTAGTTGAGTCCTCAATGTGTTCACATTGCCAAATTTAGAAATTTTCAATTATGAAAATGTGAAAAATAAGGAATGTGTTCACATTTCGACCAACAATTCAATGTACAAATTGAACAACCTTCAACACTTCTCCAACATCAAAGTTGTTCAACGTGATTTGAACACAACCAAGGAAAACAAAGCCTACAAGGAACACAAGAGAATTTTTTTCTTGAAAACTTTGATTCTAGTTGAACCTTACTTGTAAAATGTAAAATTATTCTTCATTAAAGCTCAACATGAACCTCATTTTTGAATTAAACAACCAACAAACTAATCAACAAACTCATAACTATGCCCTAAACTCACAAGCTTGAAAGTTAATAAGTTTAGGAACCATTAATTATCCCTAAACCCTAAACCTTGTTAAAAACATAGAAGACCAAATTTTTTTTTTGAAGTTTCATAGTTGACAAGTGTTTGAAGGAATTAACCTCAAACCCTAAACCTTGCATAGAACGAAAAAAGAAAAGAAAAGTTGAAACTTGAAAATTTAACTCAAGCACACAAAAACTTCAAACACAAATGTGCAAAATGACTCACTCACTTTTATGTTTTTGGTAAAGGGCGTTGATTTATCATGATTCACAAATGACCTTGGTGATTAGTCCTAGACCCCTAGACCCCTAGACCTTAATTCCCACATGTACCTTTGCTTTCAAATTTCTTTTTTGCATGAAAGATCTAGATCCAATATCATGATTTTCCAAGTTTGCTTCCTTTGTAGCTTTTTGGACTCCAAGATGAAAGTTTCTCAAATGGCAATGACACATTTGAAGGTACATCAACATAAAATTGCATCATTTTTTTACCACCAACATTCAAGGCTGATTGTGCAACTATATTGTGATTGTACAAGCACATCCTACAAGTTTGAAATTACAATTCAAGTTACAAGTTCAATAGATTCACAAAGTCTTTATCCAAGACTCAAAAAATGATCAATGCTAAGAAGGGTAGCATGGGGTGGCAAGTTGTAAGTGTGCAAAGGAATGAGAGATGGTGAATAGCTTTTGACTTGCTTTTGAACAACTTAGCAACATGAATGAATAAGATGCATCCTACAAGTGATCCAACAATGATGAAGGGGTCCTTTTGGCATCATAGGTCATCATCAAATAAGAAAAAAAGATGAAAAAGGAAAGAAACAAGGCAACTATTTGACACGTATGATTATGGCATGTAAGGTAATTAGTAAAATCACCAATTTTTTTAGGTTTTTTCCTTTGTATTATGTAAACGTGGCCAACTTTTATACAAAGGATAATTTGCCAAAAAAAACTTTGGTGGGGCCATGTATATTTGTACTCAACTGCCAAAATTATGAAATTTTCCAATTGGGACAATCTAATCCTTTTTGAAAAGTAGTTAGATATTTCAACAAAAGAATTACCAATTATTAGTGGCAAAAAAAAAAATTCCCTTTTTTTTACATCAAAATTTTGGTGAAATGAACCAAAAAAAAAGAAAAACTAATCAAATTTACATTTAAAACAACCAGAAAATCCAAAAATTTCTCAATTTCTTTGTAAGAAAATAGTGAAATTTCACCCCAAAAAAACATTGATGGCAAGTACGACATTCAAAGATCAATGACCAAAGTTGAAGTAACACTAGGCATTCAATATCATAAAAAGTGCCAACTCAAATTGGAAGTTTACAAGGGTCCTATAGGTAGATTGCACCTTTGTTAAAGGATTCACCCTCACAAACACCTAAGCTTGTAAAAATGCTACCACATCCAAAATAGTGTGCAAGTTGTTTCCCCATCCTTGCATATAAAACATGAAATAAAGGACAATTTACAGTGAAGATCAATTAATTACCACCACATGCACTAATCAAAACTAATCATATTTTTTTAACCTTACCTTGCGAAGAGCATTATATATATCATGAATGTAATTTTATAGGCCCCTTGAACTAAATTTCACTCTATTAAACCATGAACTTCATCCAAATTAATGTTAACATGCCATTACATGGTATTTGAAAAGTAAAATTCTCTTGAGCACCTTTTACATCCTTTTGTACAACATGGAAGGAGTTTTGTTGCTTTTTAATTTTGTTGGTTTTGCAAATATGATAAAAACTAGAAAACAATTGATGCAATTTTTATAGGTATTCTAGTGACAAAAGGCATTGTGGTTTGGGAGATTTCAATGTGGCAAACAAAACATTAGAATTATCAGTTGAAGCAAAATGAGTGAAGAAAATGCAATAATAGATTGTCTAACATGTGAAGAAAAGAGCTAGTATTTTGGAGGCCAAGCCACAACTTTGTAACTTGATAACTCTACAATATAATGAAGGTCTAACAACTTGAGTGAAGGATATCAATGAGTGAAAAGAGAAATCAAGTTATGGAAGGAAAAGTAAAGGCATTTTCACTAGGAGGGTTGATAGGCAAAGCAAATGTGCATTTGCAAAAGAGTGAGGAAGCAAGGGCAACATTAACGAAGTGTGAAAGCTTGTAGCTATTGAGGTTTTTTTTGGGTTTGGGTTGCCCTTTTTGAGTTGGGTTGCCCTTTTGTTTTGGGGGTTTTTTTTTTGGATGACATCTGTTTCTTCTCCCCTTCCTACTTCGAATTTTCCTTCTTCTGTAGGGGTTTTGCCTCCTTTTAACATTTGGTTCTTTTCTTTTGTTCTTCTTGTGGTTTTACCTTTTGTTTTAGGGCACCCTCCTTCTTCTAATCTTGTTGTGGTTATTTGTGCTCATCACATGGTTGGTTCTTCATTGTCCTTTGTGAATTGGGGTGGGGCCCATTATGACGTCCCTTGTTTTGGATGTGGGTCATTATTTTTGTAGTGAAACATGGCAAATCATCAAAAACATTATCATGTTTTTTTTTGTTCTTCTTGTAAGTGGTACCCCTGGTTCTTCAATTTCCACACTAGTTTGAGCCTCCTCACCTCTGATTGTGTGGGCTTGGGTGTTGGTTTTGGACCCTTTTCGACACCTTTCATTTATGTCTTCTTCAACCTTGTTTGTATTCATGCATCCCTTTTGTTTTGCAGCGAGAGGTGTAATTAACTTTTTGTCTCCCCTTTGATCATTTCGTTCAAGATCCATTTGATGTAACTATTTAGCACTTGTTCCTTTTGTTTTCACAATGGTGTCTTGCCCTTCCCCCAAAGGGTGGATCAATTAGGCATTGAAAAACTAGGACAAGTTTTTGGTGATTCTTTTTAAGTTTTAGGTGATTGGGAGGAATTTCAAGCCAAACATTTTTTCAAAGCAAAAGTGCTTTCAGTGGTGTTGCCGATGGACTGGACTGTTCTTGTGATTATGCCCTTTCTAGACCTTGTGCCTGTCCTTCCCCTTGTTCATTAGTTCAAGCGAAGCTTAACCCTTGGGTGTGTAGGGTAGTTTGTACACATTGCGAAGGCTTTTGCCCCCCTTGCCTTAGCCTTAGCCTCTTCCAAGTTAACACATTGCGAGCTTTACATTCTTAAGGCTTAGATTCCCCTTGCCTAGATTCTTTGATGGATTTTAAAATGAAGACCTTGAACTTTTTCTTGATTATTTTAGGTTAACATTCATACACTTGTCCCATTTGTTAGAGGGGGTCCTTTAAGCATGGTCTTTGAACATTTCCAAGTTTATTTCAACTTAAAGGATTTAGCGGGTGGTTTCATCCAACTCCACCATAAGGGTTCGCATGTGGTTGTTTATTGTTCAAATTCTAAATGCCATTAGGTTGTTTTTGGCTTTGGCCAAACTTTTAGGTGGCATTCGATTGATATTATTGAACAAGGCATTTTATTAGTTTGTGAGTAAGTATTGTGTCTTTAGTTCCATAATGTGTTATTTTCACACTTATCGCCACATTAATTTGATGTGCCTATTAAAGGCGGGTATGAGGCCATGGTTCATGGTATCTAGGCTACCCTAGACATCCACCTTAATTGGGTGGTGTTATAGGTGGACATTGTAGATGCCTTCAACTCCATTTCGTGTAAGGCCATTTTCTAGGAATTTTGAGCAACTTGAAGCCAATTATCACAAATTTTCCCTTTTGTTCATGTTTTTTATGCCTTAGAGTCTCCTATATTTTTAGTCATGAAAGATTTGTTCATCTTCCTTTCGTCTATTAGCATGCACCAAGTTGATCCTTTTGTTAGACCTTTCATTACTCCTACCCATTTTCATGTTTTGTGTTGCTCCTTTAAGGTTTTTCCCTTCTTTGGCCAAATGACATTCACATCCTTAACCTTGTTTTATTGCTTTTTCTACTTTTGATCATTTCATTTCCCAATTAACATCCATGCATTGGGCTAATTGTTTAGCCTTGGAAATGCTCAACTTGGTCCCCTTCAAAGTTTAGGCCTCCTTCATGGGTTTTCCTTTCCTCCAAGTTTTAATTACCCTTTAGATGGCATTAGGGTTTTAGGTGTTCCTTTAGGTTTCACCTCTTTTTCCTCTTCCTTTTGCAAGCGAGGATGTTTGGCATGTCGAGGCTCTTTTGATGTTGGGGGATGTTTAGGTTGCTTTTAATACCCTTTTTTGATGTTTCGCTTAAAGGCTTTTTTATTTGTTGGGCTCCTTCCCCCCTTTTGAGCTTTTAGCATTAGCTTGTGGCTTTTGATTCAACCTTTATAGGGGTTTTTGGGAGGCTTCTAGGCCTAGGTTCCTTAGAGTGCTTCTAAGTTACCTTAATGCGTCGACAAATCTTTCTTCCCATTTCTTTTGGAAGGGTTGGCCTCATTTCTTTAGAGGCTATTATGCTAGTAGGCTATCTTGGGAGTTAGGCTTTTGTTGCCCCTTTCATTGGCTCGATATTCTTGGTACGTTTTTTCGATTTTTATTAAAGGCTACAAGGGTGAACAATTTAGGTTCGCTCTCATTCCAAGCCCACTTGAGGCTAACATGGGAACTTCTTCCTATGCAGTGGTGACATTGTGCAATCCCCCTTTGAATAGCTAGTAGAAAGGGGTGCACATCAGTTTCAACAAAACATTTCAAAGACATTGCACGACCATTCCTTTCCCAACATCCTTTTTGACTTGCTTTTGAATTTGTATTGCACATTTGAGGTGATGCACGAGGCTAAGAGTGGGAACTTTGTCATCTATCCACCCAATCATCCTTTTTTTCTATTTTTTCCTTTGCGATGCGCACTAGGTTAGGCTTCCCCCATCCATTGGCCTTGGGATTGTCACATTACATTTGTGGCCAACCTTTAGACCCCATGGGGATTCACCTTTTTCATTATGTTCATTTGGGGGAGAGGATGGCATCCCATGATGCTATGTAGGAGGCCTTTGCATCTATCACGAAAGATGTTGGTTTTCATGTTGCACACAAATAGACCCACGTTCTTTCACCTCCTACCCTCTAGTTTTCATGCTCATGGGTCAACATTGTGTTTTTGGTTGATGGCATTCGCATGTTGGCCAATGTCTTCATTGTTGACCCCATTTAGGTGGACTTGGTTTTGTGAACTACATTGTTTAAGAGGGTGGCTATGACGATGGTAGCTTAGGCAAAGGAATGATTTTATCGAGATCGATATCATGTAAACTTGTTTCTCCTTCCAGCCATTGAGATATTTGGGTGTTTACATTAACAAACCAACAATTATCTTCATCATTGTGTTAACATGGCATGGGCGATGAAGGGCTCTGAAGGCCCTCTTCTTTTGATTTTGCATGTATTTTATAGGCAGAGAGTGTTAATGGTGTTGTAACAGGTGTAGGCTACATTTATTTCAAGATGGGCCATTATTGTTGGTTAAGGTTTTTTTAGATAAGTGTTCTTTCTATTGTACCTCCCCTTTCCTTTTCTAACATGCTTCTTGTGAAGGAGGGTCAAGTACATGAATTTTTCCCCTCTTTCTTAGCCCCCCTAACAAGGGTTTCTATTTTCTGGCTTGGTCTTTAGTCCTTTCCTTTAGTTCCTTGTTCTCCCATTCCATTGGGTGCTTTGGCTTTATAAATTTTGGCAAGGTTTCATCATTTTGTTGACTTTTGCAATTGGTGGGTGGTTGTATATGAGTATAGATATTCAACAAGGTATTGATCTTGCAAGTTGAAACCAATTTTTTTCTTGTATGAAAAATCCCAACCAAAAAAGGAATGTTTTTTTATAAAATTTTCATTTTTGTGAAAAAAATTGTTAGATTTTGAAAAAATCTCCATGTGGGTGCAAACACAATAAAAGGAGCCACAAAGTGTGTAATGAGTGCTTAAATATGTAATTATATATTTTGGAAAATCATAAGAAGAGAATAATAAATCAGATTTTCAATTTCTTTTCCTTTTAAAGTTCCATTACTTATAAAGTTTCATTGCTCAAAACTTGATGCAAATTGATGATGTTTCAAGATTCCTTTTGCATGTTCAAAGCAATTGAGTTAATGGTTTTTCTTTTCAAACATTTTTTTTCTTTATCAAATGTGCACCATTCCTTCTCAAAATTAATTGAAGAGGATCTTAACATTGATGATTATAAAAGAAAAAACACTTGAAATTGAGAAAATTCATTTAAAACACATTTGAACATATTTGTTTAAAACATGTTTTTGACTTGAAAATCATGAATTTTGAAAATGTGTTTTTACCAAAAGTTATTCACTTTTGTGTTATTAAAGCATGGATGCATAATATATA
>Ga0116230_10002963_pt1 | contig 16415 bp, 7 predicted proteins | sample S1TSphfallax_3_FD_88678 | JGI IMG/M metagenome (GOLD analysis project Ga0116230, IMG submission 88678) | Host-associated microbial communities from peat moss isolated from Minnesota, USA - S1T2_Fd - Sphagnum fallax MG | ecosystem: Host-associated > Plants > Peat moss > Unclassified | place: USA...
AAATCCTTAAAGAATATGCTTAAAAGTTTCTTTTAAAATCCTTGGAAAATATTCGCATAAGCTTTTATAAGATCTAGAATTAACGAAAGTTTTTGAAAGAATATTCTAAAAAAAAATTTATAATTTTTTTTTATAGAAAATGTAGTTAAAATAAATTTCTTTTAAAAAAGTAGTTGATGAAAACATCGAGACAACAAAAAAAAAATCTAATTATCTAGTAAAAACTTATAGGAGGTTTAGTTGGCAAAACTTTTTTAAAAATTGATGATTTTTTTAAGAAATTATTGGATAATACAAAGTCCAAAGGGCATTACCCCTTAATCTTGCCAAACAAGTTGCGACCTTGTATTTTTAGTTCATTTCAACCCTAGCTTGCATCACACCTTGTCCAAGCAATAAAGTCATCTAATTTCCATTCATTATTGAACTTTTTGGTTATTAAGTTCACATATTCATTTTCAAAATGTGTGTTTATTTTGTCCTTGACACCTATTTACCTACCCAACTATCCATATATATTTTAAAATACTTCATTAAAAATAAATTTCAAAATATTTATGGATGGGCCATTTGTCACAATATTGACCATATGGATTGGACAATTGAGATTTTTTCAATATTACATAAAAATAATTTCAAGATATTCTTAAATGTTTCCATATGGTGACATATCGTTTATTGTCAGTGTTGACCAAATTAATCACATCACAATCATGAACAACTATATGTATATGGTCAATCAAAGGATGAAACCATGTTTTGTTGATTTCTTTCTTCCATTCAAAATCCATGTCATCTTCAACCATGGTTGCATGTGATTTGTTCAATGCAACTAACCAATTTTATTTGTACATGTTATGTGTGATGAAAAATTAATTGCAATAACCACTTGCAGGATTGGATTTATGTTATATAACATCTTTTAACAATAGTTAGACATAAGGTGCAAATGGGATAACATCAACCACACCCACCTACTTTTTGACTACTTTTGTGATTGCTTTGTGGGAAATATTCTTAGAATATTCTTGAAAAGGTCATCAAAAAGTTGTTAAAATTTTGGCAAAAAATGTCATTTAAAAAAAAAAATCCATTTACAAGTCCTTTTACCACTAAAAAACAAGCATTACAATGTTTAATGAATGTTTTTATTAATTGTTTACTCATTGAATTAATTTCAAATTAATTCACATGTTCTCATGATATATTAAAAATACAACTATATAAACAAATCTTACAATTTCAACATCAAATTAAATTATGACTTTAAAACATGAAAAAATCGAGCAAACATTACGCTTGCTATGGTACATGTTATTATGACTACACCCCATAGTCAAGGAAAGGTATTGTCCCTTATAGTCCTTTGGTTGGTATCACTAACATGAAACATTACATCAATATTGAACATGTTTTTGCCTTAAATCATTACCAATTTTTTTTGAAGGTGGTTGAAGAATCTAAACATGTTTACAAAAATGGAAGAAAAGGAAAATAATTATTTATAATACAATTACTAAAAAAAATTATAGTCTTAACCTGTACAAATTTAATGACTAGCTCAACAATAATTCATAGAAAAAATGTACTTGCCAATGTCACTTATTGAAAATCCTTGGTTATGACATCTTGTGATGTACATGAGGTTTCCATCTCATAAGTTGTTTATTTAGGAACACATCCCCAACATGTTAGCTAAAGTGATGGAATGATATGTGCTCCCAATTACCATTGCACAATGTGCAACTACCATTACTTTTGACCTTCAAATGTCTAAAACAAAGTTCAATACATTTGTGCTAATGATGCATTTTATCAATGATGATTGGGTGCCATGTTATAATTGGTTTGTTTGAGGTTCTTGACATTTAAAGAATAACATTGGTGAAGTAAGTTAAATCTTTGTTGACTAAATATGAACTCACCAACAAGATTATAGGTTATGGATGAATGTACAATGCAATGGACCAATTTTGGCAAATGGAAGGTCTACACATGAATATGTGCAAATTTTGTAATCCTTTTGTTAACCCTTTCACAATTCCAAGCCCTAGCATTATAGTCATCTTTGAAAGTTCATAAGTTTTTTCTAAATGATTCAATCACTTTGATTTATAACTTATTTTTTTCCCTATATGAATATGTTATATATAATGGTTAATATCAATGTGATTTTTTTTCTTTTATTTCATTTACCTATTTATTTATTTTTCCAATTGTAATTATGTCTAAATAGGATAATTGTTAGATATTCATTGTGCCTTAGGCCTTATTGAATGAAATTATTGGCTTCACACCATTCTTCATATTGATTATACAAACATATTGTTTTTGGATTTGAAAAATCAATTCTTCATTTTTATGTCCATTATGGACTTTTTAAAATATTTTGTTTTAAAGTGGGCATGTAAAAATATTCATTTATCAAATTTTGATTTCCACATGCCATTTATAATATGTTTGATTAGCTTGTGTGATTGAAATTTTAAAACTTGTTTTTCTACATGGGAAAAAATGCACATTCATATTATATGTAATTAGACACAAATTTACATATTTAAAAGTCCAAAGATACAATGTAATTTCTTTAATTGCAAAAAAACGTTATAGATTACATTACAATTACAAACTATTACACATATTTGAATCCAAACTAGAAAAAAATCAATAGAATTATCCTATAACCTTTAATTACAATTTATCACTTGCAAAATATAATGATTATAATATTAATTTTGGGCCAACCCACCATAATTTTACCTTTATTACATTAAAGACAAAGGCATTAATTAGATCACCCTTGTTGTTGGTTTGGCTTATGTAGAATTGTGCACCATTAGAACTTGCAAGTTGCCTTTCAATGGGACTTATTTTAGCCATGTGATGTCCAAGGCATGTTAATATGTCACAAATGACAATAAAATTGGGGTTGGGTTGAAGGAAATTAATTTGAATAAAGTTAAATATATTTTACATAAAACTATTCCATGGACAAAAAATCCCAACATGGGCAAATAGGAATGGAATTAGCTTGCACGGAGGTTAAGCTTTAGGGCACAAAAACTAAAAACACCTTTCAAAACCATGTTTGCTTTCAAGGTTGTTTTGTTTCAAAAAATGTTGGAATTTTTTGCAACTATAAACCTTTAATACATATAGTAAACTTCCATGTGACTTGGTCCCAAGTGCCCTTAGGATCCACATTGCCAATTTCAAAAGCTATCACTAAAACCTTATGTCATGTGGTGAAGCAACGGATTCTGAACCAAACTATTATATATTGGTTACTTTTTTATGTTATATTTGTAGTTTTTTCCCATTTGTATCAAATTGTGGGCTAAGTATCAAGCTTGAATAATTATGAACCCACCTGAAATATGTGGGGAATTTTACCACAAATTGGAAATTTTATATGCCAAAATGGGTGTTGAGTTCATCAACTTGTTAGACCTTTTTATGGCATTTATAATCACCTTCAAGGTTGTTGCACACAAATGTGTGTGCTCCAATTAAATCCATGTTTTAAAGGCCTTCAATGTTTCATAGAATATATTTGTATAAAACAAAAGCTATTGCAGAAAAATATGACAAATAAGTTTTAGTGTTGAACTCTTAGTGAAGGTGACCAACTATTTGAACCTTTAATGTGCAACAAACCCTATCCTTTCAACCTATAGCATAAATGATTCCTTATGAAAAGTTGAAACATCAACTAAGAAAGTCAATCTTTCTTTGGTGAAAATTGAGTTTTCATGTTATTGGCAAATTGTTGTGGATGAGAGTGATTTGAAATCACCGTTGCAACAATGGAAACATCACAAAAAAATAGTTCCCTAATGTTGCATACCTTGCTTGGCAATTTTTGGGTATTTTAGGACTTTAGATGGAGACTAAAAGGATTTTTTAGTATTGTTAGCATATTTACAAGTTTATGATGGTGTTGGAAATACAAAACTTGGTTAAGTGATTTCAAGATAGGATGCGTTCTTGTTTTTAAGGGGATGAAATTTATTATTATTATTCAGGAGGACTTACTTAATTATTACGAGAATAAGCTTGAAGAGAGAAGATATTTTGGGGATGGTTTTTAAGCCTTAGATAGTTTCTAGTTCTTGGGATTATGCCTTAATTCAAATGTTAAGTCCATGTGGAGGATTGTTTTAAACATTAGGTACAATGATTAAGGAAATAAAATATATATAAATTTTGTGGGAATTTTGTGCTTGAGTTGCAACTTTGTTTGGATATGCAATCATTTCTACAAGCGTAAGATTGTTTTGGACATAAGGTGCAAGGATTAAGAATACAAAGGAACTCAAAATTTTGTTGAAATTTTGTGCAAGTTGTAGCTTTGTTGGCCCTACCTTGTAAGGCATGGATATTGTGATGAGAATCATTATAGAGTATAATAGATTCAAGGGATTTTGCCCCCTATCAACTAGGTGAGATTATTCATTCTAATTTGGTTGTAAGAAAATTCACATTCATTTTTTGACATTTTGTTTTTTATAGCACCTTCTCAAATGTGCACCCAACCCAATTGACTTTATCACCAATCTATAATCACAAAATTAAATATGAAAACATTTTCTCCAAAAATGATTATGGCACCCATCATATGCAAAAACTCATGTAATTCTTTCAGAATGTGACAAGGTGATTGAAAACATTCAAATACACATGTCATGATGAGGTTTTGTTTTGTTTTGTTTTGTTTTTTTTTTTTTGGGTGTGAAATTTTGCATAAATGTGAAAAATAAATATGAAAAGTGAATATTTGATCATTTGTTTTTGGACAAAAAAGTCATTAGATTTAAAAAAAATTTAAAAATCATGTGTTGACATTTCCCTATTGGTTTGGTTTGGTAACAAATTATTAAATGTTTAAATAGGTTCTTAGAACATGCCATCATTTAATGTGAGATCCCTTTGGGGTTCCTCATAACTAATGTAATGTAAGAAAATGAAAACAAAATCATGAATTGTTTTCTTTGACAACAACATGATGTACATTAAAATAGATTTTTAAAAAAAATTCCCCTAGCTATGACCAATTTATTGTAAATATCAATTGTTGACATTGATGGTAGGGCCATTGTGTATAACACACCTTGTTTAGATATGTAGTCATTTCTTCAAATGTAGCAATTTTTTGGACATTAAGTGCAACAATTGAAAACACAAGGACATTAGAAATTTTGTGCAAGGTGTAGCTCTATTTGGATATCCAATACTTGCAAGTGACTATGAGCATTGAGATGTGTCTCAAAACATTGTAACGAACTTTTTAATCACCTTGAGCAAGTATCTACTTTGTTTGTATATGCATTCATTTCTACAAGTGAATGAAGATTTATGTCATGGAGCTTTAAGCATTTCAATTGCTCATCACGTCTTGTGTTTTTATAGGTTTTGAATTGCCTTAACAAGTTTCAGTTCTGTTTGGATTTTGATATGGAAAGGCTAAGGACTTGCAAGTGTATTGCAAGTGAATATGTGTTTGCATTTCAATAGTTGGTCATGCTTATGTCAAAAATGCATCATCGATGGAGGCATTATTTGTACCAAAGTTGCTATTGCTATCAAAGTTCATAGAGACATATGTTCATACCATTGCATACCCATTCCATATCTTTCAATTATATATAGCATACCTGATATATCATATTTAAAAATGCTTTGATACCATAATGCATATGGTATCAAAACTCTGGAGAGCCCTATATACCAGTGTTGGGCTGGTCTCACAAAGTGGCGATACCAGCCTAACACTGGTACATACTCCGATTCGCTTGGTGGCACTTATAGAATAATTTATACCAAATGGAGAGTTGGATTGCTCTACCACAGGGTACTATGAAGATGGTTGGAGTGGTACAAGTCATATATGTTGTGGGATGTTAGCAGGAGCTTTCTGGGTTAGGATCTGGCTCGCAGACAAAATAAAGAGCATAGCTTTTCAATAAAGACCAAATTCATTCTGAGAACCACAACAAAAAGCTCTCTAGTTTTCATTGCTTATAATCATATATATGGACCAAGGAATTTGAAAATACACCCAAGTCTTGCAACTTGCACAAATACAAGAGGAGATTTTTAAACTTGCAACACTCTAACCCCACCTATGCTTAGTTACAAGAAACTAAGCAACTTTTCTTCCTTTTCTTGTCAACAGCAGACCCGCCCCCCCCTTTCCCCCAACCCCCCCCCCCAAAAGGCAAAACCCTAGACCTCTTGGGTGCATGCTGCCTCACCTCATGGGCTACATATAATTTCTAGTACCTAACTCTGTTCATCCCCCATTTTCAACAAGACTAACACCCCCCATTCTTTCTATTTTTTGACTCCAGTTTGCCATTGATGGGCCCAAGAAAGAGGGCCACAGTGAAGCAGCACCCACCAGTGCACCATCCACTGGATGCCTGTCATTACTCAGTTCTGGATGAAACCTCTACTGAGTTAATATTTGGTTTCACCTTGGTAAACAATTTTGTAATAGGTTTTATATATAGGTAGATAGGTAAGAAGTTAGGTAACTACTAGATAAGTAGATGGTTTATAGTTTATACATAGGTAAGGGTTTTTTTACTACCTACCTACTAACAACCTACCTGCTTGTGAGTTGTTAGTAAATAAGTATTTTTTTAAAAAGCAACTGAGCTAACCACTATGGTTAGCTAGGGAACTGGAACCCAACAGAAACCTGTTTCCTGACCACTTACCATCCATCCTTCATGGGGGCGCTGGTGGTATGGGTTTAGGGTTCACTATGGCCCCCAAGAAACAAGAAAGCACCCCAGTACCAGAGACAAAGTGTTATCCTACACACAAACGCCAACAGCCCTGTATAACTAGAGCTGGAAAGTACATTCACCTTCCCTAGTTACTAGTTAGCCCCTCCCCTCCCTTCCCCCACAATAGATTACACCACATAAGTTATTCAAAGCTCTTGGGTACAAAAATTCTTTCTTCAAATTATGTGCACTTTGCACATAGACTTCACATTTGTACATAGATGTCCCACTTTTGTACTATATAGCCTTCACTCTAGTGTCAAACAATATTGTTTTTATCCTAACATGAATATCTTTTGCCTATGATTTTGCTACACTACCTATTAGCCTAACCAAACCGACCTTTCCATGTTTGTCTTCTTGGGTACTAACAACACAAGAATGTGCAACTAAACTCTCTTGGAATCTGGTCAAAGCCAAACTTTGGGTAGTAGTCAAGATGGGAGAGGTACTTTAAGACTGCACACAATACACACACCCAAACCAAAATCTCCAAAACAGTGAAAAGGCCACTCTGCTCGGCAATTTGCTATGTTTTGCCATTGCATGAAAGGTATTATGTTTACAAGCTCCCAGATCTTAACTATATGGTCTTCCCATCTTTTGACAAACATGAAAAAAAGCAAAAGTGAAGTGATGAGTCACTAAGCTAGACTTAGTTTTTATGGGGCCTGGTGCAAGTCACAAACTTAGAAAGCATGTTGGAATCCTTAAGGAGGGATGGGTGGTCAATGGGCCAGAAACTTTGTCAAAAAAGTAGACCCCAAATATAGCCACATGCAACTAAAACCCTCCCCTCCCCATTTGTTAGGCTTATAGCCTGGGTGTCTCTGAAGGGACCTTGTTTGTGAAATGCTCTTCCCTCTTGCTCACCCCTTAATGTTTGGGTTTCATTGTTGAACTGTATTGTCTATGGTCACTGATTTCGCATTGGATTCCCAAACCTTATTTGGATTATGTGACTCAGCACTCACCATTGCACCGTCCATTGGAAACATATCACGACTATGTTTTGGATGAAGAATAACCGAGTTACCAAAGGTTCCACCTTCCACCTTGATTTGGTATTGTGTAAACCCTCATTTTCACCCTCAAAATAGCTATTTAAATGGGTAAGTATCGTAGGTAAGAGCATGCTTCATGACAGCCCCACGAAGCCCTCATTTGAGCCTCTATCAATATTTAGCATCCAACATACAATGTCAATTCCTCCCCCATCCCCACCCATGAAACTGAAAAAAAGAAATGAATAAAGTGATAGACTATTTCACATTATAGTTGGTCAATAAAAAATAGTCAATTTTTTTAACCAATGCTATTGCATGGCAATGTTAAGAACATCTGCAACACTAAAATGAGCCTCTACATTAAATTAGTTTAGTGATTAATGTTCATTCGTCTCCACCCATAAACATGAAAAACTTACCATAAAAATTGAAAGAGTATTTATTTCCTTACACTTGGGCTAATCATAATCGCCAACCAATCCACAACAATCAATTCACTTTGAAGGTGTTCTTATTGGTCACATTATCCTTGCAATATTTACTACGCATTAATAGGCTTCACAATATTGTATTGCATCCAAACTTTAGTATAAAGGTATGTTTCCTATTGTGTGGTGGAGATGCTCTAAAATGGGCATATTTACCATATCTATCATCTGTATCCCAAATGAATTTCACAATGTTTGACTATAACACTTCATCCAAAATATATTAGAGGAGCCATTTTACTCCTATTATTGGACATGCTTTTAAAGGTACATGGTTACTATGTTAGAATATAAGTAGGTAAAGCACTTGGTGGCTATTAGGTAGCTCAATGCATGTGGAGTGTTAGTACATAGCTAGTCATTATGGTTATTTATAAACAAGAATACAATGAAAAAATGTTTCTTGTCCACACACCATGGTGCTCTCATAAGTGTTAGTTCACATTGGTTGGTGTTCATTGCATGAACTTGGGTAGTTTCATAGAGAATTTTGATATTGAATATTTCCTTGTTGCAATAAGTCTTTTAACTTATTCAATAGAGAAATTGCATTCACAATTCCAAATTGTTCAAGTTTTTAAAAACACAAATTGTTGTGAATGAAAAAATTCACCATTAGGCACTTTTCAGCACTTTTAATTAGTTTGGATCATAAAATATCCCCTGCTTTCAAAGCATTGGCAGTATTCAACTTCAAGAACAATTTGAAATAAAAGTCATCAAAATTGTGCATAGTTTATGCATATCAATGCAATGGTGATTATTATGTTAAATTGGAGGTGTAACTCTCCCTTACTAACTATAAATTAATATATTTTTAAACAATTAGACGGGTATTTCTTTTCCCATATCAAAAAAAGCATATAGACCGTAGGCTACAAAGCTTGCCACCAATGATATTATAAACAAACAATCCACCTCAAATTGTTGACAAGGTGATTCCAAAATATGAAAAAAGAATGACAAAAAAATTGTTGATTTTTTGTTAGAAGGTAGATCGTTCCAAAACACTTTGTTGTTAGTTGTTCAACATTTGGAATGTTTGAAATTCCATGATTTATGGCCTATAAGGTCAATTGAGAAAAACTTTCCTTCCTTTTGCTAAAAGGAAAGTAGAAGAAAATATGGGGTCGGGCCTACTTGTGGTTCTCCTTTTGTTGTGTTCTTTGGCCAAGGGTTCAATGTAATATTCAATTCCTTCTCGAAAGGTAACAAGTACTACAACCAAACATCCAAACATCTTGAATCAATAACCTTTTGATTGGGCCTCATGGTGATATTACAAGTGTTTATGAGTTTGGGTTCAACTAAATATGGAATCATGCACTAGATGTTAAGCACCCAACCTAGTGAAAACCAATTCAAGAATAATTAATCAATAACCAAAACTCATGCATTAACTAAGGTCAAACCTTGGTTAAGATAATTGCCTTGTTGCAGGAAGGTGACCACTTTTAATGATGTAATTGCCCTATGAGGTGAAGTCAATCTCACACTTTGTTGGCAAGAAACTTACTACTTCGGCCATCATAAGCTTGGTGTGGTGGAGAGTCTAATGACATGAATATTAAACTAGATACATAAAAATAATTCCTTGTTATAAGTACACTCAACACAAGGATGGCTTATGCGTGAGTGTAAAGCTTGAGCTTGGAATTTAAAGCTTAATGTGATTTTAATCCACCTACATAGATGAATATGTTCATAGACAAATGGTTTCATATGAATGAATGTCATTTGTGCATGGATGAATTTCATTTATGATGTAGATTACATAAATAAATAATTGGATCAAATTCATCCATGATTGAAGAATAAATAATTTTGAAATTATTTATATACATTTTCATTTTTATCCAAGAATAAATATTTCAAACTTGAATGTCATCTAATAATGATTGATAATGAAATTGTGATAGTGGAGGAAAATATGATGATGGGACCAAAATGATTTTAAATTTTTTTTTTTTAAATATATTTTGATCAACAATGTTAAACAATTTAATAAACATTGTCATGGGATGAGTGTAACCTTGCCCCCCTCCCCCCTACCCAATTTTTGTCAATAATATTATAAATATATTTTGTGGAAAATTGGGGCACCTTTAAAATAAATAATTATTAAAAATCCCCCCATTGTCATTTATGATAGTAGATTGTTTGAAAAAGCTAGTTTAGGTGCTTAAAATTGAATTTCAATTTATTTCAAAATCCCATTGTCACCAATGACATTAAGTAGTTTTAAAATATCTAAAACATTAAAACCCATTGTTTTCAACAATATTGGTTGAACCTGAAGAAAGTCATGGCACCTTCGTCAAAGAATGAAAAAAATGCCCCCATTGTTGCCAACAACATTTATAAATAGGTTTGAAAAAGGTTGTGACATCTTTAACAAAGCGGGGGGGGCATTCTTGTCTATGACACTAAGCTAGTTTGCTTAGGGGAAAAAAAACTTTTTATTTTTATTTTTATTTTAAACAACAATGACCATGGGGTGGATGTTGGCATAATAATTATAATATAGTTAAGACATTTTGAAAATAATGTTATTTAGAACCATAGCCATGAAATGCATTTATAATGTAATTTATATTATATTATTCAACAAATATTATATCATATAAAATTAGATTGTGTTTCATGAAGCTTTAGATAATTAAAATTATGGAACCAAATTTATCCATAAAAATTTAATGTTGAAATCATCCATAATTTTGATGGAAGTTATATTTATTAAAAACATGTAAATGCAGAAAAAAAATTCATCCATGTACATTAAACGAATGAAAAAATCATTCATCCATAATGAAGATGAATGCTTACATTCATCCCCCATGTTTGCTTTTAGGTTTACTAATACAACATTCATTTTGTGATAAAATTCTTGGGTTTTACTTGCATGTGTATAAAGGAAAAAATATTTTATCATCCCTTGTTCCAACTTTAGTCTCTAAGCTCATTCAGTAACTTGCCTTGACTCAACACTAGATCATTAATAATCTCATTGTAACATATGAACACTTACAATTTGAAAAAATCTTTAAACTATTTTGGATGTTTGTAAAGCCCATAGGGCTTAGGTTTAAACCACTGTTGGGTAAATATATAGGTTATCATTTACTAATATGATAATGACCCAAAATCTCCAAAATAATTTAACACCAAGATAACATAGGTATTGGAAAATTTGTGAACTTTACCTATGATTGGTATGAATATAACCAAATTTATGTTTCTTTAATTATGAGATGAATATAAATAATGAGGAGACCAATACCAATAAGTATTATGTGAAAAATCTTAATTTCCAAGTTAACTACAACAAATTATTATTCCAAATTAAAGAAATAATGACTAATATTGTTGGTATATGATTTGCAAGGTTAAAATTGGAGATTGGCATTCAAGGGAAAAAGAAGAGATCTCCAACTAAATCGAATCGGCAATGAATGTGTGGGGAATTTGTGACATCAAATGCACGATCATAACTTATAGGTCAAGGGAAAGTGAGGAAAGGCATAAGTAACAGCCTAGAACCATGGTAAAGTAGAAAGTTAAGATCAAAAAAAAAAATAATAATAAATAAATAAATAAATGAAAGGTTTGAGTAAAATGTTGGGGGGAAAATGAAAAGGGGTAAAAGGGAACCTTTTCCTTCTCCTTCCATTGGCCACCAAGTGGGGATCCTCCTTTCTTTTCTTTAAAAGGGTGAAATCGAATCATTTAGGTTCTCTATTTTCCGGACATTATTTTCAACTCAAATCTTGAGAAGATTTGTTCCCATAACCTTTTTGGAGGAGAAGAATGAATAGTCCTTGATAGATGGTAAAAAGAAGGAGAGTAGATTAGAAGGTTATAGTAGTTTGGAAAAAATGGAAGTATGTAAGGATGGGTTGGGAACTTGAAATCCTAGAAAAACTTAACAAAACCCTCTCGGGTTTGGTAGCACAACTCCTTACTGGTTTTGTTACGGAGCTTAAGATTTGGTAAAAAGGTGCACCTCGTAATTAGTTTTCTAAAGAGCTAAGGCAAGCCGGATTTAGATAACAAATGTGTTAGAAATAATTTTAAATGACCAATGGTTTGTAGACAAGTTAAACTACCTACCTTCGCAAAACCCTCTCGGGTTTAATAACATAACTTACTACTAGCTTAGCTACAAAGCTTAAGATTTGCTAGAAAGGTGCGCCTTGTAATTAGCTTTCTAAAGAGCTAAGGCTAGCCGAATTTGAATAACATATGTGTTGGAAACAATATTTCAAATGACTGGTGGTTTGCAGTCAAGTTGAACTTAGTGTTGGACTCTTAACAATCGGTTTAAATGAATGACAATTTGACACAAGATTCTAGGATTTGACATGTGTGAATTTGGAAAAGGTATCTATCAATTCTAAATTGTAATTGTTGTAGGGGAGGAAGGCTATTTGATTTCAATTACAAACGCATTTTAACATCTAGAAATACATTTGTATTTTCCTTTCATCGGTAGCATATATACTTTCAAGTATAGTCATCGCATAGAATTGAAAATAGAGGGACAAAAAGTCGCCTCACAGGTGGTCTTATGAAATAGACATGAGTCCAAATCGTAAAGAAGTTGTCGAAAAGAATTTACTACCACATGTCTATGACATCAAACCTTCCCATATCTATTGGAAACATAGGTACTTTCAACTCTATCACTATTTGATTCAACTTTCATAGTTTGAATGGTTTAAGGTAGGACAAAATTTGGCTGCTATTTTGCATGCTTTAAACTTTTTTTGAAATGCACATGGTGATCCTACATTTAGGGTTTTAGGTCTCAGCTTTGTTATGGGTTTGTCATGTTATAGAACTTGTTCATCAACACTTTGAAAGAACAAAATTGTTTGTTTATTTTATACTTGAAAGTCTTGAGTAATTGAGTGATAGTTAGCTCTATGTTCTAAATATTGAACCACAATTCTATTGTACCTTCTTTTTTTTAATCTTCTTCTCGCATATTTTGATTCTTTCTCCTTTGTTTTGCCATCAAAATCTTCCAGATTTGATTTTTCACTCCACAAAAATTATGGTTTTTCTTCTTTGTTTTGTCATTGATTTTTTATATGCGGCTCTTTTTTTTTCACAAATTTGAATATTTTTAATGGGGTTAAGGTGTTTAATTAGTTTGCGAGAAAATTTGTATTTACAAAGAGTCAAATTACAAAACTTCTTCATCAATGTTTTATAGTTCAACAAAATTGAAACTTGTCAATATTTTTGTGATTTGTGGATGTTTATTTTCTACCCAAAAAAGAATAGACCTTTTTTCTCAATCTAGGTTCAACTTGGTTGTCCCTTAACACCACTAGCTTGTGTACTTGAAAGCTTGCAATGAAATCCCAACTACCAATAGGGGCATAGATTTTTAAAAACATATAGAGTTCATTGTATTCCCAATATCTAATTCAAAAACTTAATATGTTGTATAGACATGCTCTAATTTTAATTGTTTAAAAGGAGGTCACATTATTCCACATATTTTTTTCCTTTGATTCTTTTGGGGGCTTTCTAAAAATTAAAAACACCTACCCAACTTTGTGTTTTAAATATTGAACCACAACTATTGTATTTTCTTCTTCTTAATTTTCTTTTAGATTTAGATTCTTTCTCCTTTGCTATGAGCCATCAATATCTTCCAAATTTGATATTATTTTCCAAACATATTTTAATTCTCCAAACTCAATGCAAGTTTTTCAATTGGGGTTATTTGGTGTCTATTGTACATTGGGTCATCATATTAATGAATAAAGTCTAGGTGTTACCTTTGCAATGACTTGGCAAAATTTATGGAAATTGAATTCTTTGTTCACAAATAATCTAGGGTCTAAAAGTCTATTGTGGGTTATGTTTATAAGTTCATTTTCACATAAAATTTTCATTTATGAACTTGTTATTATGAGCTACAAGATGAACAAACAAACAAAGTTCAATGAGGGTAATTTGGCAATGGGGTTCTTTGGTGTTTAATTATGTCTTGGGTTATAATCACAAAGTTTGGGTGTTATTTTGCATGTTGTTTGAAATGCACATGGTGAACTTGCCCAATTTGAAATTTGTCTATGGTGTCAAATGTGTAATTTTATTTTTCTTCATGAACTTTGCTAACATATGCTAAATTTCATGGACATTTGTCATGTCACTATGCCACATTGACTAAAAATGAACTAGAGCCAATAATACTTGGAAGTGTGGTCATAGTATTCATAGGTGTGATTATAGTTAATGACTATGCGTATATGATGTAAGGGTGTGATTGAAAATTACATGTTTAATTTGTATAAACATATGGATTGGTCATTGGAATAATGTGGACTACTATTTATTAGTTGAAAGTTTGATCTATATGTGGGGAGACTTAAGGATTTCAATGGTTTTTATACTATGAGAAATTGTGTATGTAGCAACTAGACTACCCTACAACTAGAACTCTAAAACAACTAATATACAATTGCATTGAAACTATCCTATGGAAATATGACAAATCAATAAATAAAATGCCATGTTAGAAAATCAAGGAGTTGTATTATAATTGCAAATTGGTTGCAAGATGTATAGTTATATAGTACTATGTATGCCGTGTCTAACTTTGTTAACAAGTTGCATTTTAGTCACATGTAACAACTACATCACAATTAGGATAATTTAGTTACTAATCAATGAATACTTTGCAATAAATGTACAAAGTTGAATAACACATACAATGATGCCAAGTGTATACATTTTTACCACCCAATATATATGACATTTTAACTTGTTTGCAACTAATATGCAATTGTATTTCAACTTAAAATTTGAAATTTGGGCAGGAAACCCTTAAGCAAGTGACACATGGCAATATATTAATAAATTTGCCCTAATGCATCAATGACCTTCATGCGCTTATGCTTATGGGCTTTTGTTTTTGCTCTTGGAGGTTGAAGGGTCTCATTTTTGCTCTTAGAGAGGTTAACGGCTTTTATTTTTGCTCTTGGAGGTTGAAGGTTCTTATCTTTGTTCTTAGAAAAGTTGAAGGTTTTTGCTTTTGCTTTTAAATGTTGAAAGTTTTTGTTGTTTCTTTTGAATGTTGAAGGTTTTTACTCATACTTTTGGATGTTAAAGGTTCTTACTTTTATTTTTTGATGTTAAAGGTTCTTGCTCTTACTTTTGGCTTTATATGTTGAAAGTTTTTGGTCTTATTATTGGATATTGAAGCTTCTTACTTTTGTTCTTGGATGTTGAAAGTTCATGCTATTACTTTTAGATGTTGAAGGTTTTTGCTTTTGGATGTTGAAGGTTTTGTGTCAATTCTTGGTCTTTTGTTTATTTACATACATTAAAGAAAAATGATGTGAAAATATATTCCATTTTATTTAAAAGTTGATTGTATAAGTTTATTTTAACTTATAATGATGAGAGATTTATGAAAGGCGATTTTTTAATGATAATCATGTTACATATGTCTTGTTTTGTGTTTAAACATTTGTGATGAATTTTATTGTTTTTATGTTATGGGGCCAAACTTTCATTATGTTTCAATCCATCAACATCAAAATTATGTATACAAGGTAAAATCCTTTCAAAAGTACCTAAAATTGTAATTCGGTTTCATGATTGTAAATTCAATATTTGATTATATTTGCAAGTGTACAAATTATAGTTCAGTTTGTATCAATGTTATACATACATTGCATTTTAGTGACAAATAAGTTACATTTTAGTGGCAATATAGTTGTAAACAAGTTTTATTCAAGTTGAAGATATTATTTAGATATTTTTGAGATTACAATGTTATGATATGCTATTGATTTCATTTCACATGTGGAACTAAATATCATAACATCTTAGATTTCAACCAAATAAGGTGGATTGAAAAAATTACATGGCTCAAATTTCATTTCAACAAAAATAGAAGAAAACATTCATTTATGAAACATAATGTTTTAGATGACAATATTTGATTATTGTGGGTCATCCTTTTTATGATTTGACCTTTTATTTAGATAGAGAAAAATGTTTGTTATAAATAACTTGGGCATCATATTTATATTCATAGTTAAATTGCCTTTTGATAAAAACATTTTCTAATTTTTTTTATAATGTATTTTTCAACATGGAAC
>Ga0116230_10002966_pt1 | contig 16411 bp, 13 predicted proteins | sample S1TSphfallax_3_FD_88678 | JGI IMG/M metagenome (GOLD analysis project Ga0116230, IMG submission 88678) | Host-associated microbial communities from peat moss isolated from Minnesota, USA - S1T2_Fd - Sphagnum fallax MG | ecosystem: Host-associated > Plants > Peat moss > Unclassified | place...
AAATGAAAGCTCTGAGCTTCCTGATCAGAGCAGCAAATGTTACGGGAATGAAGAGTCTGTGTGTTTGAAGGTCCATGTGCATACACAACTTGGATCCTGATCAGGACCCAAGACTGAGAGGAGGTCAAGGGCCGTGAGTAAAAGAACGGGACCCCAGAGGTTTGAGTTCTGTTTAAGATCGGAGTGTTGCTGGGGTGTTTGATCAGTTGTGTACCCCCTTTCTTTTGGTGACAGTGGTTCCAAGAGAAGAAAGATAGATGATTATAGGTTGCATGACATAGACTATAGGTTGAAACCATTTTAATATTAACATATTGGGTCGTGTGTTTCTTTACCAAGATGGCATCAAGTTCATTGCTTGAAATTTAGACAATATCATGAGAAAACTATCTAAAATCTTATCATTAAAGCTTGTTATTACATAACCAAGTCTGAAAATGGAAATTCACACTTGGGAACCTTTCCCTCCCTTTCATATATAATGTGTTGTTGCCCCAAGTAGGCTAATGCAACTCATGGATTTATTCTTGACATTTCTTCTAAAAATTGAGGGCCAATGCATTAAAAAATCACAAAGAAAACATGAAACTTCCAAGTTCCAATTGATCATGTGTGAGCTTAAAAACATGTGATTCATTCCTTTAGGAATTGTGACAAATTATGAAGAGGCAAAAAGGAAATGGACATACTAAAATATAAATAATTTGAAAAGAAGTCAAACCTTATAGTCAATGGATATTAGACCCTAGTACACATTATGCATTCAACCTCACAAATTAGGATTAAATACAAGTTTGCAATAAAATTACCAACACTCATCCACTTGATTGTTTAGAAATAAATATTAAAAAACCATTTGTTGGTTAATTGAAATGATATGGTAAAACATGATAGATTATCATGGGTAGTTTTTTTAAAGACCAGTATTGACAAGCTAACAATCAAATTGTTTTAATTCTTGTGATCCAAAAAGTTGTTACACCATAATTATATCATTTTTTTTTCTTAAAATTGTCATTTTAAATCACTTGGGCTTCACATCGCTTCATGTTACTAGCAATGATCAATTGACCCAAGGTCAAAATATTAATAGGTTTAAACTTATTTAAATAAATTATTTAAGAAATAATTCTTTACCAAAAACTGGTAACCCATGATCATATAGATTACCCATGAAATTATTTTCATTTTCATTCATTTTAAAGTATTTTCATTCATTTTCATCTACTAAAACACCAATATTATTAACACCGATGATTTTTTTGGGGGCATTTTTCATTACTTTAAAAATATTTTTTTGAGGGCCTTTTTGACGTCCTCTAATGTCCTTTCTATGTTTTGCAATGATCCTTGGTTTAAAAAATATAAATATAAAATATTTTCAACCCTAAAGCCCACGCACAACATTCCCTATGTAATTTTCAATGTTCTTCAACATTATATCCAATGCCTTCAATCTTCAAGGTTTTGATGCCTTCTATTGCATGAAAAAAGAAAATTTTCATGTTCAACCTAACACCTTTGGTGTTTCCAATGTGCCTTTTCAACACCCCTATTATTTCTTGTTGTCATTTTATCATTCCTTGTCAACATTCCTATCTTTTTGTTTTTCTCCATTTTTTATCATCTATGGTTTTGTTTAGGTGTGTTTTTTTGTTGACAAAACTTAAGTCATTCTCAAGTCAAAACATTGCACTCATTTGAATTTAGACTAATTATAAGGATGTTTAACTTTGAAAACATTTGTTAAGTTGAAATCCTATCTTAGGACCTTTCAAAAGCTTGGCCTAACAATAAGCAAAATGGTTTAAAAACTCATAAAACTTTGAAATGATGGATCAAATCTTCATTAATTCTAAATGGGATCAAAGTTGAAAGAGTCAATATATTCAATTGATGTGAAAAAAAAAAATTAGAAAGGGAAAAAATATTTACCCATTTTAATGAAAGGGTGGTTAAAAGGGACAAAATAAATGTCTAGTTGCCAAGTCTTGTGTGGAAGTGATATTAAAAGATTGTCAAATGCCACTTCCCACTAAATTCTAACGACAAGTAATTGGAATTGGTATATGGGGGATTTTTTGGAATCCTTTGTATGGTCATCCATGGACCACTCCAAAGACAAATTTTAAAAATAATTATTTCATTTTCAAGCTTAACTACTTCTTTTTTTTCTTAATAATTGTTTTTTTCTTATTAACTTTCTTAATAATTATCTTCCACATTTTCTAATAATAGCTTCCATTTTATAACTACTTCATTTTTTTCCATATGAAAAATAAATGAACATGTGTTTTTTCATGTCCATGAAATGTATATTAATTTAAATTAAATTTTACATCGACATAAATAATGACGAATTATTGAAAACCATATGAAAACATAAGAAATAAAATAAAATAATTTATATTGTCACTAGTAGTGCGTAGCAATGTGGAACTCAAATATTAATGAATTTGATGTTTATAGTAAGTTTACTAAATTTGACTAATTTTATCATGAAATTGATAAAAATAATGTAAACTTGTCAACTTTGATTAGATGTCTTGATATATATATAATTTTCAATGTTGATTTGAATATATTTTTAATTTTGATTAAAAATTGTCCATTAAAATATTTTAAAAAGTTAAATTTAATGTTTTTATGTTAGCACATGTGATTTAATAAACAGAAACGATTAATGTATATTATTATTATTATTAAATTATATATACCAAAAATTAGTTATTTCAAAAAATCTTGATAAATCAGTTTTAAAATTATATCTATAATGAAATTTCATATTGATTTTAATTGTAAATCTGATTTTCAATACAAACCAAAATCTACCAACATGTTACATTTATTGTTACCACTTGTTGGAATTATGAACATTATGAAAATTAATTGATATCAAATCCAATAAAAAAAATTATGGATGTAGAGTGCAGTTTAGTGGTTTGAAATACACTAAAACATGTTATTCCTTTCATCTGAAACATGTTGAAATTAAAAACATCTAAGACAATTTGCAATCATGATGTATAGCTTGGAATTTTTAATTATAATTTAATATTCATTTTTCAAATAAAAAATCTATTATTTAATCTGGTTTAGGGCAACCCTAAACTTTAAAATGCAATTGTTGAATGAAAAGATGAAACAATAATGCACTTGAATGTGAATCATGCACTTTCAATAACAACATGCAAAAAATAAAACTCAAAGTTTTCAAAGCCTTGGTGTGATACATAATGATAGTAGGTTGAAAAACATGTGATGTATAATTAACATGCAATTAATTTAATCAAAATATTAAATCTTTGAGTAATGTACAATTTGAAATCAAGAATTAGATTTTGAACATGTTTCAAAAATACATAAGAAAATGGCAAAGTTTTATGATTTAAAAAGTTGAAAACATCAACGTTTATGGCTTTTCAAGTTTTGCCCATTTAAATTTGCACCCAATTTGCAAGTATTGATGATTTGTGCACAAACTAGATCACTTTTTAACATCTTCTTTTTTTTCCTTCAATTTCTTTGTTTTTGTTTCCTTCTTGAAAAGCTTGGATGTCGACAAGTTATTCATCCTCCCATGTGTTTAATTCAATTAATAACACACATCAAGACGAAATTATAACCTCCACAATATATTCATGGGATGTAAAAAATGCACATGATTTAATACATTCATAATATTTGCAAGATTATTTAAGTAATTTTGATACTATAGTATAAATGAAAATTCAACACATGTTAGTAAAATAGTTAATGAAATTTGAAATTTTCCTGTCAAACAAATATATTCTTGAAATTTTTTTTTGTTATTTGTAATTTTTTTTTGCCAATAATGTAATTAGTGTCAAAGATGCCAAGGCATTAAATTAATAAATAAAATTTAAATATAAAAATCACATCCATTTACAATAAATTATGCAATAAACAAGATGTATTCTTTTTCGTGAGAAGGTCGTATTTGCAAAAAAGACAAGGATCATCAAATGAATTTTAAAACACATACAAACCATTTCATCTCATGAAATCATGTTTGTTTTATAGGAACATTTTAATCTTCTATCCTATTTTGTAATGTCAATCATAATTTTAAAGGTTTCTCTTAATTCCAAAGATATTTTTAATTCATATAATAAGATATCATTAATTTTTATATTCTAAGTTTATTTAGGATTTATCATCAAGCAATGACATTTGTATGAGGATAATGTTGGTCATCTATCCATATAATTAGTGATATTCAAATTGATTTCTTAATTAATGACTTTTCAAAAGAAATTAATGAAAGGACCACAATTGATGACTTAATTGATGCAAACTTAATCAATCATGAATATATAGAAGATATTTTTTATTCAATAGAAAATTCATGCAAAAATCTTTCTATATGTTTACGATAGGAAAAATTGGACAATGAAACATATCATTATTTCAATAGATGGTTAATAACCATTAATTTTCTCGTGAGACATACACAAAGATATTTTAGTTTATTTATTCATATTATGTATGTAATCATGTAACAATGATAAAATGACATTTTGCGTGTAGAATTTGTCTTGTAAACATTTATAAATCCTTATTCAATTTTGCTAGAGATTGATTGTAGGAAATAAAAAATGTCAAATGTGAATTTCAAAGATAAAAAATATTCACAAATATACCTCTTCAACCATTGTTTGATCAATTTCTTTTGTATTATTACATTTTCAAATGATTTGATATTTTGTTCCATTTGGTTAAATAATTTCACAAATATGTAGGTTTTAAATGCTTAGGTTTTTTTTTTCTCTTTAGAAAAATGAATACTGATGTCATTGAAAACATTCTTGTAAATGGTTTGATATCATAGAGCATGCACCATATAATAGTGATATGACGTGTTTAATCAAATTATCAAAACACATATCAAAACAAATTTGTAACCAAAACTTTAAAAACTTAAGAAAAATATTGAGGAAAATAATACATTTTTCTCTTTGTGGTCCATTAATTATTTCAATCTTTTCTTTTCACATAATGCACACATAATGGGGTGAACATCACTTGGTGTTTAACACCTTAAGTAAATGCAAATCACAATGAAAGAGAAAAATATATGTTCATGCCCAAACATAAAACATTGTGGAGCAAGAACAAATTTTAAGTGTTGTTGAAATAAAAGACACTAATTCCTTCCTATGTGAATTTGAATTGAATATGATTGAATCTAAATTCAATTCCAATTCAATAATTGGATTAAGATTCAATTTTTAAAAAATTGGTATGCAAATTGGTGAAAAATGTATTCAATGTCTTCTTGTGAATATGATGTTTGAAAAAAAATTAATACACAAATATGAAAAGACACCTTTCTATTCCTCTTCACTTGGGAATGAATTAACAAATTTTGATTTGGAATTGTCCAATTTATGACAGCTTGAGGAATTTAAAGTTGTCTTACTTGAACTAATTCCAATGAGTCATTGTCATTGAAATTTTAAAACAAATATAAACAATGAAAACACTACTTGCATGGGTCATTTGGATGGGCCCTTATAATTTGTATATTTGTATAATCACTTGAATATAAAACCAAATATATTCATAAACAACACACAAATGGTGAAATACATGTCTCAAATGTTTTTCAAGGAAAAGTTTGTTAGTAAGTATTAGCATCTTGCAACTAAACTTGTTCATTGATCTTTAAGAAACATCTTAAATAAAATTTCTAGAGATTCATCAACATTGTCAATACACTTATTATATTATTTAAAAACCCATTTCATTGATGCTTGCATTTTGTAGTCTATGTTTATTACCTTCATGAAAGGTACACATTTTAAACAACCTTCGGTAGATCTTTGAAATCATAGCTTGGCAACATTTCAACCCCAAAACCAATAAATGGTGAAAGGTGGTTGAACTATCCGTTATATAAAACATTTTTTTAGGTTGAAAAAGGGAAAATGAATCCTTGATGTGATGACTAAAAATATAAAAAGATGAAAACATCCATATATATATATATACACACACATTCTTGAATCGATTGACAAAATGTATGTGCCCTAGCACAATGTCAAACTACCACAATCAAATTTTAATAAGCTTTGGAAAAAGGTAACCAAGAGTACCTTAATTTCTGGTTCACCAAGCATGTCCATGCTTTCATATAGAGACTTGCAATAATTAACTCATACCTAACACAACCAAGAGAATACCAACTACTTTTTTTTTCCAAATGTTAGAACATGAATGGAGGTGACAACATAATAATCACAATAAGGGGGCTATTCAGATACATGTTTGGGTATCCTTTGCTAACAATGGCAATGGTGTCTTGCACAATCTAAGTAACTTTGATTTTGATCAAATCTAGAAGTACATTAATGCAATGATTAGTAGCCCATTCTAGTTTGATGGCATGCTAGCTTCGACACAAAATCCACATGCAATTCAATTTTAATTTAGAAAAAATCGATGTATAAAAAGAATTAAAACATCTTCATAATTGGTGATAATTTTTCAATAATTGGGATTTAAAAGAACCTTGTTTAAAAAAATAAAATCCCTAATAACAATATTATGGAAATTTAAGATCAAACAAGATATAACAATAAGCAACAACAAACATGAAAAAAAAAGATCCCCCAAGCTATGAGATATAAAAAAACTAAATCACATAGGAGAATTGAAGAACAATTTGAACAATAACAACAACAATTGAAAATCCATGTTGAGGGAACTTCAACATTTACATTTATGGCAATAACCACCTACCATGATGTCCCTCCATGTGTAACAAGGACTTGTCTTTGATCAACTTGAAATATGACATTTGTGAACAAGAAAACTAATGAGAATGATAAAAGGAGATAGTGATGGGCAACCAAACATGTCATGGTTGACCCACATATTTTAAAATGTCCAAAAACCCTTCACATAAATGCCATCTAAATTAATCTTGTCATAATCTACACCTTATTTCATGGGCCAAGTCATTGTTACACAATAAGATTAATTTTGTGAAGTGCCACATAGGTATTCAATTTTAGGTTCTATTAATAATAGGGTAACAAGAGGAGGTATCAACTTCTTAGACAAATTGTGGACAACATCAATGTTCATAATTAGTCCATTTGTTGCAAAATGTATGTAGGAGCAAACATTCAATGGAAGATATGCTTATCGTCCATTTGATATCCCTATCAAGATTCACCTTGGTTATGCATGAAATTTGAATAGTTGGAGTACCTGACATAAAAACAACAAAATTAACATGTTGGAGGCAAGGTGTAACAAGTTCCACAACATTTTATACATCTTTTTTTTACTTGAATTTGAAAAAACCATCTAAAACAAAGATTGAACTCATAGAAAGAACATTCTACTTCACATGTTCAAAGCCAAATTTCTTGCTTTAGGAATAAAATAATCTTTAATGTTGTAAAAATTGCAAGGGGAACTCCACAACATTTTGGAGGTAACCATATTGTTAATTCTACCAAAACAAAAAAATATGAAAAGAATCAATGTGGTCATAATTCATAACTTTATATTGTCATTCACAATATATTTGACCATCATGTTCATCATGAATAGTCATTGACAATTCATAAAAAATGTTTGGCAACCTTGCAATTGTGTTATTCATGTTAGACCTTTTCAAATGTAATATTATTGTTCTATGCATGAAAAATGTTGCTTTGGAGCATCCCAAAGGAATTTTGCAACAAAAACAACCAAAAAATAATGAGGATGTTTTGTAAGAAAATGGAAAGAATGGATAATGTTTTAGGATGGTAAAAAAATTATTTTTCTCACTTAAAGAAAGTAGGAATAAAGGTTGCAAAATGATATCTCCAAAACAAAACAAAAGTTACCAAGAATATCCAAAATGTTGTGTGCTCCATAAATATTGTATAACTTGTATTTGGAAAATTCAACTATGTATAACATTTTCACAACAAATTTATTCAACAAATTTAACTAGAAAGAAAATGATGCACATAGTCATGAAAGGCTTTGATTCTCAAAACCAAACATTAAGATGGGGAGAAGATGGTGATAATTTTGAAATTATGCTTATGTTGAAACACTAATTTCAGCCTTTAAGAATCCATAACTTAATGTAGAACTCATTTCAAATCACATAGTGTTGCTATACATAGCTTGATACCATTAAGCTTGGAGCTAGGCTAGAATGAAAATATATATGGGAAAATACGACATACAATCTCAAAGGTCAGAATCAAACCCAATGTTCCAAAGCCTTTTTCAAGGTTTCAAGAAGAACATATTTATAATGATGTTAAGATTTGTCATGATGCTTGCACATGGACTTGACCATCCCATTTACATCCTTGGCAAAACAACCACATAAAATTTCTTGCACTAAGAACATTTATCAATTAAAATACTTCCTAAATTCTTTTTTTTTTCAAACAATCTCCATAGATTTGTAACCATCATTTTCAAATTGGTCCACACAAATTTAAGCATCCCAAGTGTAATAATTGAGACATTATTTTTATCAGATAACATACCCATTGTTGCTTGTTGGCTTGGATTGGATATAAAAGATTGTTGGAGGCAACCCCCTACTTGGGTTAAAGGTATATAATGGTCGTCCAAAAGAATAGGCAAGAATCAACTAGATCCAAAAATAGTAAAGAAAGTCTAAGCAATCAAAGGTGTTCTTTAGCTCTTTGTTTTAAAGAAATGTGGTAATGACATGGCAATTCACATCAATACATTATTAAGGGCAAAAAATTCATTCATTTTCATATAGGCAGGAGTTATCTTACACACATAAATCCACAAAAGAGCCATTCCCTTGTTCATCTAAAGTGCTCAATGCATCATCAAAGCTTTGCCACCATCAACAATTTTTTTCCTTAGGAATAATGCATTTGGAATGTGTTTTTTCAATGATATCAACCTAAATTTGATGTGGAATTGTGGTCCAAAACAATGCCCCCTAGTGGAACCTAAATCAACTCTCCCTCGAACTATAACTCCAATGTACCATCATCACTTGAATTAAGGTTTTTGACCTTATTACAACATCTCCATTGCATAACACTAAAATGAGTTGTTACATTATTAGTGTAATGTTTAGTGTTCATTTGTCCCCACCCATAAACATGAAAAATGAAAAACTGAGAACGTATTTAAATCTCTCAGATGTGAGCCAAGCACAATCATCAACCAAGCTGAAGAAATTAATTCACAATCCACAACGATCAATTCACTTTCAATGTGTATTTTTTTGTCACATTATCCTAATGATTTTTATTGCACATTAGTGAGTTTCACATTATCATAATGCATACTTCATCCAGAATTTAGTATAAATGCATGTTTCATGCAGTGTGGTGGAGATGTTTTAAAATGTATTCTCATTCTTAGCAGTTGATCAAAGAGATGCACAGGTGTTGTTTGTGTGCAAATTCCTTCAGGGTACATCAGGCCTGATGTTTCTGCCAACCTTAAGAGTTCTCATCAAGGCCCTATCATATCTCACATGGCAGATATATCAATTTCTACATCTTGGATTTTTTGGGGTATCAAATTGAGGAAACACAGTCATCATACTCACATTTTTCTTCTGGTTCAATCTCTGCTTTTCTGTGAGTTCCAACTTTGGGTTCATGTATGTTTTCAGTCTGACTGTTTTCAGGTATGGTTATGTCCTTTGATTTGATGTGTATGTGAACAGGCCTTGCTTTGTAATACTCTTTATAGTGATTCTTGTTCTCTCCAGAAGGTCTCTGCAATCCAGAACCAGGAGTGAATATAAGAGATATTCTGGTGAAATCTGTTGTACACTTGATCTTGATCTGATGTAGTTTTTGGGTTGGGTCTCTAAGCTCTAATTAAGTGTTTAGCACCTGTATTGCTCAAGTGCAAATAGACAGATGCAAGGACACTTGACATGTAGTGGTGAGGCATTGTCTGCAGTTCAGTCTAAAGGATCAAATGCTTGGAGAACATCAAGCAGACAATGGCTTTAACACATGCCATCCCATCATATCAGTCACCAACCAGGGATCTGATCAATTCAATCTCGATTGGTTTGATGAGGTCGTCTTTCCATCCTCAAGCAATGTTATGGAATTTCAAGCTGCAGGGCATGAACTTGTCATGGACATTTCAAACAATCATTTTTTCTGTTGGCCACATCTCACTTGCTAGATGTTCAAAGTTTGGATCTGTATAATCAGGAAGCCTGCAGAGCTGGAAGAGAATGTGCAATCGCACAATTGCCTCAAGTTTTATGCATCTCTCTGATGGATCCTTGTCTCTCATCTACCCACTTAATTCAGCCTGTGTCAAACTGAATTGTGTTTTGTCATGCACAATGGACACAGTGTATAGCTCTTTTGGTGAGGGACAGAACTCTTTGTGGAGATGACAACCCTACCCTAAACTGCTGGTAAGTGGTAGAGAATTGTACCCACTCTCAATTTGGTCTGATGCTGCTGTTGTATTGTGATAAGCACGTACGCACAAGTTTTATTTCTCCTCTTCAAGCTACTACAACTTCAGCATGATGTACAAGACTGCAGAAAGATAACCCATCATGTCTTCTGCCCTTGCCACTCTCACCGGCATATGTTCTTTATGTTTGCAAACAGCTTATTTTCCGCATGTACTTACAACAACCTGGTAATCTTGTGTGTCCTGTGAGGAAGTTTGGATTTTTCTCTTGCATGTAATGGCTGAATTTGTGCATGGAAAGGTTTGTGCAAATTTGTTGATGAAGTGGAAGTTTGGGTTGCAGAAATGGCCATGCATCACCACAAACGCAAGTTCAAGCAAATGAAACAAAGGTATAAACTAGTTTCCTTTCCAATCTTGGGGTTGTTAAAGAGGTTGTTCCCTTGTGTTCCCTCTTCATTCATGCATTGAGCTCCTATTTATTTTCTCTTATGCTCATGAAGCTTTCATTGTTGTTTGAATTTGTACCCACACGCTCTTAGCAAATGATCCCAATAATCACATACTAATTCCGAAAATTACATGTTTCAAACAATATGTGAAAGTGAAATGGGTAAGATGAAGTGCATTGCTAGGAATGGGAATATATATATATATATATATAAACTTGTGATTCATAGCAAGTCCTTATGAATATGGACATACATGGATGGGTGTAATTTATTTGTGAGGTTCATAGGTGTTTGTAGCCTAGATTATATTGATAAAGTGAAAAATGCAAAATTGACTATATCACATCTGCACAATGATGATAATGTGACAAGCCACAAAGAACAATTTGTGACACTTTGGAAGCACTCTTGTTGAAAATCAATCTTCCACTCTTTTGACATTTGTCAAGTTTGAAGAGTGATCTCCAAAATTCTTTGCATCATATTAATTATGCATATGTTTCATTTTTGAATACATAAATTGTGAAATGAATTATTGCAAAGGATTCTCACCTAAGTGATCTAAGAAGCATTTCAAAGTTCACTTTGTCCTCATAAGATCATGCTCTTGAAGATTTTCAGTTTTGCTTTTCTTGTTTCTTTCCCCTTTCCTTGTTTGGTTTTTCTTTGTTTGTTTGTTTATGTTTATGTTCCTCTTTCTTCTTGGTTTCCTTGGTCTTCTCCTTTGTTTTAGGTTTTGATAAACTAATTAGCACCATAGCCAAGACTTCTTGTGATTTTTGGTTTTGTAATCTAAACATTCAATATATTAGTAAATGTATGAACTTGACGTTTATTCACTATTTAGAGTCAATGAAGTTAGCAAGGACATTATTGTAGCTTTTCACTCCCATACATCTTGAAGGTCTCTAAACATGTGTGACATATGTTGGAATTTGTGTTGAATTTGAATAGAAATTATGTTTGATTGTTTTACAATGTCTTGTTTCACTGATTTGTTGAGCTAGTTCTCATGTTTTAGGTTTAGAAAGAAGGACTTTGATGAGAATTGCTATGTGGATATCAGTGACCCAGGTGTTCAATCAACTATCATAGCTACATAATTAAACATCAACTAGGAATGCTATACTTAAACTTGAAATCCTTTCTTTCCCATAATATCCATTGACTTCTTCCAAGCATGCATGATAATGTTTGAAAGATATGAATCTAATTCTGTTTTTAAAAACAATGTTAGATAATACATATTTATGTGATGAATGATGGTCATTGTAAAAATATGCCAATGATCTAAATGCAACCAACCACATGGCTAGTAACCTACATGGCAACATTGTGCCAAAATTCGACATGTATGTCATTGTCATTACTAATGTTGACACTTCCAAATGGTTTGCAAGGTGTGGAAGCAAAACCCACAATGTTCACCAATTGAACCCATTAACTATCTATATCCCCATTAGATTTAGCCAGGACATTTGATTGGTATTCATTTAAGTGTTAATGCTTAAACATGATCTTATTTTTATGTGACTGTAATGTTTTATGCTATAGCTTCAGGTAGACACTCTCGTGCTATCATATTATTTTACTTTTCAGTAGTTTTTCAAGCTGGCAGGCTTGATCAGCTCATGGTGAAATTGCAGTAAGTTGTGTTATTTAACAAATTGTTTTTAATCATAATGCATCACTAGTACACAGTCAACTAAGGCAATAATTAAATCATTTTCATTTTCCAGAATTTTTGGAAAATTATTGACTCAATATGCCTTTTTTTTGGGAACAAACATCAAAAAGAAAAATTGTGCAACTCAAAGCCCAATGCAATTAATAAGACATATCACATTGTAGATTCTCTTATTCAAACTTGAGTCAATAAGGTTGATATCTTGGACTATGTCATAGTATAGACAAATTAGTTGTGTTTGCCCCATGCATGCTTGGTGAAACCTAAAATCATGCATTCATGTCTAACTATCTTAAGGCAATAATAAATTTGTATAACATAAAAGGCTACAAAAATATAAACAGATTAGTCAATAAAAAATAAATTTTTATGATTTTCAAATATTAAATCTTCATCAAAATCTTATTGAAGTTTTTAAAATAACATCAAATTAATTAAAAACAATTATATCTCAAAAAAAGTCTTATATTAAAATTTTAATTTATTTAAAAATCAACATGTTTTACTTTAATCAATTCTTGTATAATGTTTCAAATAATTTTTTTAAGAATCTCATTTTAATAAGATTTAAAAGAATTGAAGCTAATTATTTGTATGTTTATCAAACAAATTTTATTTAAAAAATTAGTCATATGAATTGTGGCAACCCAAAAATAATAATGATATACAAACACGATTAAATTAGGTACCCAACATTCATATTTTGAAAAGAAACCCAACAAGTAGATGGGTAGATTTCAAAACAACCCATCAATTGGATGGGTGCACCCAAAATCTACACATGCACATCCATGAGCTTGGGGCAATAACAAATTACTTGCAACTGTGTGATACAATATACTCTATGATTAATAAAATATATAGTTGGTTATAAGTTGTCTTCCACTTAGTGTGGAATTTTAAAATTATTGTTTGGGCATTTATATCAATTTTTTCATCAGAGCAACAATTTGTTGTTTTTGGCATTTTGTGATCTTCATATAATTTGTAGGCTAACACCATTTCAAAATGCACGTGTGAAATCTCTTGTAATTTACAATTCTTTTGTAACTTATGACTGATTATTGCTTCTATTATCTTTGTGATTGTATGTGCCATTGATGACTAGGTGTAATACATTACATTTGAGTTGTAAAATAGTCATTTCATTGTTATGCTTATTTGACACAGGTTTCACTAAAATATGCAACTATGTATAAAATTTCAAAAAAGTTTCCATCATTATGACTAGTGTGGCCTGTGCTGTTGGCCCAAGTGTTACCACATTCTCAACTGATTTTTCCTTCCAAAACCTGCTATTTTGGAATTTATTTGAATTTTCAGTGGCAGAAATCATTTTCAATCAATATCTCCCACATTCTGAATGCAAATCTTACTAAATAAATTCCATTAAATCCCGCTCATCAAGATCTTTCTAACATCACCAAAGGCACATTTCAATTGATCTGAATTTTTTAGCTATGATTTAATTTAATTTTCAGTGAAGAAATCATTCCATATTCAAGAACTTTTTGCACCACAAGTCCAAACGCCATGGAACCAAGCCCACGCACCCCTCTTTGTTGAGAGTTTCTCAAAGACACCAAGGACACGGTTCAGCAGATCTCATAACTACAAAACAAACTACCTTCCTTCATAGATAGATGTTACCAACAAACAAACTAGACAAATACTACTTGAATTGTAACGCATCCAAAGTGAAGTTGTCTCACCATCTTAAGAAGCTTTTATTTGTTTGTGGCTTTTTTGATGTCAGGTTGTTGGTTGTGAGCGACTGGAGATTTGTTGTTTAAAATCTACAACCCATTGCCCCCTGTGGCAACCAGTAATTATTTTGGGGGCAGATTTTCGCCATTTATATATATATATATATATAAAGGAATATTCTGTCACAAATTCCCTGTTTCTCGAGAAAATATTTACTAAAATTTCCCACAACTGCTGACAACATGTAAGGGTGTTTCAGGTTTTTTTTACTTTCATATTTTTAATATCTCTGAATTTGACACTGGGTTGAAACTCACACTGGTGCTCATTTTTAGGACAAATTTCCTCATTTTTTGGGCAAAAAATTAGGAAAATTGAAGGAAAATTGTGTTTCTCTACTGTAAAATTGACTAATTAATTTAATTTATAATATTGTCATTTGTGATGTTTTAAAACCTTCCCTAATTCCCTAATTCATGGATTCTCCACACAACCAGTAGCAGTCAGTTTTTTCCTGACTATTTACTGCCAGATTTCTACATACATAATTGTTATGCTCCAAGTAGAAAGGATTTGGATTGAGAAAAAGAGAGGAAAATAGCCATGTTTTGAAGAAAATAAAGATAACATAGCCATCTTTCTATTATAGATTGAGCAAATAGCCAAAATAAGGAAGGATTCCTAAAAAATTCCTCTTTCACATCTGGTCTATAGCCAGATTTGGCTAATTTTTCTTGTGGATGTTTACAAGATGGGTGAGTCTTTCACCCCTTTGGCAATATATAGGTCAGTGAGGAGAACTTTTTGACAAAGGATATGGGATAAAGCACAGTGTTGTTGAGAACACCTTTGGGGAACATATAAAGAACTCAGTGGGAACATGATGGGAACCCCCAAAAAAAATTCCATCCTCACAACCGGTTAAGTCATCTCATATTGGTTGCCTGCATATTCTATTCCTAGAAGTGATTGCCATCATTTTTTGCCTACGCAAATACCCCTTCTACAAACCACACCATACCTATTAGGTAATTTTGACCATGGTAATTAACCTATAAAAACATTGAAATTTCTCATCCTCACATTTCCACCATTAGGCTTGCTTTGAAACTTTTTTACTTTCATTAGTAATTCCCTTTTCAAAGAATTTTGAAAACGTCACAATTTTCTTTTTGGTACATGTTCTTTATTTATTCATGTTAATCTTTTTGTGTTGATATTAATTTCATGTTCAATTGGTGTAGCAATGTCCCACATCCTCACTATTCAATCACTTGCATCAAAATGCTTATACCTACATCTTATCAACTGGATAAGGACTATTGTGGGCCATGTAATGTGCCATTGAGCACGTATTGTAATGTACTTTTACAAAGCATATATGTTTGTGTGAAATACAATTTCCCTTTAAAGGTGTTTCCTAGTGTGTTTTGGAGGGTGCCTTATATAGGTGAATGTGAAGGAAGATTGTTTATTTGTTTGTTTGTTGAGAGAAAATTTGGAAGAAATTCTTATTGTATTTGGGAGGGCACCTTATATTTGCAAATAACCCCTCCTAGAAAGGAAGAGAGATTTCATGCCTACTAGTAGCTGTATGACCCCTCTCAATCCTAAAAAGAAGGTGTAATATCCATCTCTCCTACCACCTCATGATCTATGTATGCTTAGGCTCATGATAGGGTTTGTATTGTGCTTTATGGTGGGTAAGGTCTATTGTTGGATGGATATCACTTTTTTTTTATATTTGTTGGTTTTGGTTTTCAAAATAGGTTTTAAGAATCGAGTTGGACCTTTCTTTTCTTTCTTTTTTTAAATTTAAGATTATGTTGACAAGGATATCATTTTCTTATAATTTTTTAAAAAGTAGGATCTCACTATTTTGAATATCTTGCAAAATAATATCTCCCAAAATGCAAGTATGGAGTTCACTACCATCTCACCCTAGGCCCCTTTTTTCAAAGTCCCCCCCCCCCTCCCCCCCCGCCACCCTCCACCGTGAGGCTTTATCCTATAGGAAATGGCCACATTAAATATGGAATACATACTGTAATATCTTGGCAACTTCAACACTATTTGGATTATTTTCAGAAATGCCATGATTTCCCACCCCCCCCCCCCCCCCCCCCCCCAAACATAT
>Ga0116230_10002967_pt1 | contig 16409 bp, 15 predicted proteins | sample S1TSphfallax_3_FD_88678 | JGI IMG/M metagenome (GOLD analysis project Ga0116230, IMG submission 88678) | Host-associated microbial communities from peat moss isolated from Minnesota, USA - S1T2_Fd - Sphagnum fallax MG | ecosystem: Host-associated > Plants > Peat moss > Unclassified | place...
GCAACCGGGCTATCCGGTTTCGGCGTCAAAGGCCCTGACCGTGAACCTGTCGCTGAACTTCGGGACGGCTTTCCTCGCGGGGCTGATCTCCTTCATCTCGCCCTGCGTGCTGCCGCTGATCCCCGCCTATCTCTCCTTCCTGACCGGATCGAGCCTCGAGGAACTCAAAGCCGAGGGGGGCCTCGCGCACCGCGGCCGCTTGATGATCCACGCGCTCTCGTTCGTCGCCGGGTTCACGATCGTGTTCGTCCTCATCGGGCTCTCGGCGAGCGCCGTGGGCAGCGTCTTCATCGATTACAAGGACTGGATCGCGCGCATCGGCGGCGTGGTCGTGATCGTGCTCGGCCTCAACATGATCGGTGTCTTCAAGATCCCGTTCCTCATGATGGACAAGCGCCTGCAGGTGCGCAGCGCGAATCGCTCGTTCGTCGCATCGTTTCTTGTCGGGATCGGCTTCGCGGCCGGCTGGTCGCCGTGCATCGGCCCGATCCTCGCCGGGATCATTGCGCTCGCGTCACAGCAGAAGATCGGCGTTGCGACGGCGATGCTCTTCGTGTATTCGATGGGGCTCGCGATCCCGTTCTTGCTCACGGCGGCGGCGATCACGCAGGCGCTCGGCGCGCTCAACCGCATCAAGCGCTATCTCGGCGCGATCGAAATCGGTGCCGGAGCGTTTCTCGTCGCCACCGGCTTCGTGCTCGTGACGGGCTCGTTCACGCGAATCGCCGGATTTTTCTATCAATACGTGAAACCGCCCAGTCTGTGATTCTCTGGGCCGTCGCCATCGTCGTCTTTGCGCTCGATCGCTGGACGAAGCACTCCATCGTGTCTTCGTTCATGCCGATGGAGAGCCGCATCATCATCCCGCATCTCTTGTGGTTCACCTACGTGCAGAACGAGCACGGCGCGTTCGGCCTCTTCGGTTCGCAGCCGGTCGTCTTGATCGTGCTCGCGCTCATCGTCTTGGTGCTCTTCTTGTACGCATTTCGAGATGCGATCAAGACCTCGAATCTCGCGCGCGTTGCGATCGGCATGATCGCGGGCGGCGCGTTCGGGAACATCTTCGACCGGCTCGGCCATCCGTACGTCGTCGATTTCATCGACTTCAAGACGATCTGGCAGTACGTGTTCAACGTCGCCGATTCGTGCATCACGATCGGCGTGATCCTCTTGATCCTGCTCTCGCTGCGCCGGGAGAAGACGTCGTAACCGAGCTTCGCATCGACGAAGCCGACGCGGGGACGCGCACGGACGTCGTCGTCACACGTCTGACGGGCTTCTCACGATCGTTCGTCGCGGCCGCGATCAAGACCGGCGCCGTGACGGTGAACGGCGTCCCCGCGAAGCCCAGCACGGTGCTCGAAGTCGGCGATCTGCTCGCGTACGACGTCGCCGGCCCGAAGCCGGTCGAAACGCTGCCCGAGGATATCGCCCTCGACATCATCTTCGAGGACGAGACGATCCTCGTCGTCAACAAACCCGCCGGCATGGTGACGCATCCCGCCCACGGCGCGACCGACGGAACGCTGGTGAACGCGCTGCTCGGTCACGTCACCGCGCTGCCCGGCGAGATCATCCGCGGCGGCCTCGTCCACCGGCTCGATCGCGATACCTCCGGACTCTTACTCGTCGCGAAAACCGAAGCGGCACTCGGCACGCTCGGGCGCGCAATGCAAGCGCGCTACATCGAACGCGAATACCGCGGCATCGTCGAGGGCATCCCGCGCGATCCCGAAGGCACGCTACGCGGCGCACTCGGCCGCGATCAGCGCAATCGCTTGCGCTACGCGATCCGCACCGACGGCAAACCCGCCGTGACGCACTACGCGCTGCGCGAAAAACTCCGCAACGCATCCGAACTCACGTTCAAACTCGAAACCGGCCGCACGCATCAGATCCGCGTCCATATGGCCGCGCTCGGCCATCCCATCGTCAACGATCCACTCTACGGTCGCCTCGACTCGCGCCTGCCGCTCCCGGGCCAAGCCCTTCACGCCTGGCGCCTCGGCTTCAAACACCCCGCCACAAAAGCGCATCTCACGTTCGAGGTCGAGCCCCCCGACGAGTACCTCGCGACCCTCGCGTTCCTGCGATGATCTGCGCTTGCCGTTCTAGGCTATACTACTAGCGTATGCAGATATCGGATGTGATCGCCGATCCACGCGAAGTGCCAACGTACGACATCGTCGAGGCGGCGCACTATTTGCGTATGCCGAAGAGTACGTTGCGAGCCTGGTTCTGCGGCCAGGGCTCGTTTCAGGCCGTTCTGCTGGCGGCCGGTGCCGGCCGCCCTCCGCTGCTCTCGTTTTTCAATCTCGTCGAGGCACATGTGTTGAACGCGCTGCGTCGAGAGCACGAAATCTCGCTGCAACGCCTGCGGTTCGCTTTGGATGCCTTGCGCGGCATGTTTCCTGAAAGCCGGCATCCGCTCATAGACGAACGGTTCGAAACGGACGGCGTTGATCTTTTTCTTCGACGCTATAGCGAGCTCGTCAACTTGTCCCGCCCCAATCAAGAGTTCATGAAAGATGTTCTCAACGAGCATCTGCGACGAATCGTCTGGGCATCCGACAATTTCCCGAGTGAGTTCTATCCCTTCAGTTCACCGAATTTTTCCGATGCGTCTCGTCGATCGATCGTGGTCAATCCACGTATTTCGTTTGGACGCCGCGTCATCGCCGGAACGGGCATACCGACGCGAATCGTTTTCGAGCGATATGCTGCCGGCGAGAGCATCGAGGAACTCGCCGGTGACTATGACCGCCCGCGTCTGGAAATCGAGGACGCGATCCGGTGCGAGTTAGAGCCTGTCGCGGCCTAAACTTACCTTCTTCCTCGAGCAGTCGCTTGGGGCGAAAATCATCGCGCAGCGACTGCGAGAAGCCGGCCATAACGTGGAAATTCACATCGACCATTTTGCGCAAGATGCGGCCGACGAAGTCTGGCTGACTGGAATCGCTGATCGCGACTGGATCTTGCTCACAAAAGACGGCCGAATACGACGTCGTGCCCTAGAGCGACAGGCCCTCGATCGCGCTCGGGTTCACACCTTCTTCCTCGGGAACCGGCAACTCAACGCCCACGAAATGGCACTCGCGTTCGAGCGCGCAATCCCGCGGATCGAGCGCCTCGTCGCCGAGGCGGCGGAACCCATCCTTGCAAGCGTTCATCGCGATGGCCGTGTCACGATGGTTGAGCATCGGGCTCGATGACGGCGAACCGGACCGGCGCGTTTACGCTGCGGGGGACGAGTGCGGGGGCGCGGCGCGGGGCGCTGGAGCTTGCGCATGGGACGGTGGAGACGCCGTCGTTCATGCCGGTCGGAACGGTGGCGACGGTCAAGGGGCTGACGCCGCGGGATTTGCGTGAGATCGGTTCGCAGATCGTGCTGGCGAACACGTATCATCTGTGGTTGCGGCCGGGCGGCGATACGATCGCGGCGGCGGGCGGGCTGCACCGTTTCATGGCGTGGGACCGGCCGATCCTCACCGATTCCGGCGGCTTCCAAGTCTTCAGCCTCGAATCGCAGCGCCGGCTCGATGACGACGGCGTCACCTTTCGCTCGCACATCGACGGCAGCACGCACCGCTTTACGCCCGAGAACGTCGTGGCATTCGAGGAGCGGCTCGGCATCGATGTCGCGATGATGCTCGACGTGTGCACGAAATTGCCCGCGCCGCCCGGCGCGATCGAAGCGGCGGTCCGGCGCACGACGGAGTGGGCGCGGCGCGGCACCGCGGCGTGGACGCGCGGGCAAACGGCACTCTTCGGGATCGTGCAAGGCGGGCTCGACGAACGCTTGCGCGAGCGGAGCGCACGCGAGCTCGTCCCACTCGATCTGCCCGGCTACGCAATCGGCGGGCTCTCGGTTGGTGAATCGCGCGAGGAGATGGCGCGCTTCACGCGCTTCACCGCGGAGCTCTTACCCGCGAACAAACCACGCTACTTGATGGGCGTCGGAACGGTGCGCGATTTGCTCGTCGCGGTCGACGCGGGCATCGATCTCCTCGATTGCGTGTATCCGACGCGCAGCGGCCGGCACGGCCGCGCGCTGCTCCACGACGGGCGCGAGATCAACATCCGCAACGCCGCCTACACGCGCGACATGGAGCCGCTCGATCCCGACTGTTCGTGCGATGTTTGTCTCACCTACCAGCGCGCGTACCTCTCGCATCTCTTCCGCGCGGGCGAGCTCTTGGGGATGCGGCTGCTCTCCTACCACAACGTCTTTGTGTTAAATGATCTTATGGCCCGCGCACGGGACGCGATCGAACGCGACGCGTGGCCCGCGTTTCGGCAGGAAATCGAATCCCGGAATGCGTGAGGAGACGGTGATGCGACTCTTCGTGGGCGGTCTGCCGCGGGAAGCGACCAAAGACGATGTCGTCCGGCTCTTTCGCCAATTCGGCGTTACCGATGAAGGCGTCGTCTTGCCGCGCGACCGCAAGACGCATCGCCGGAAAGGCATTGCCTATGTCGATGTCCCCGACGCGGCGAACGCGGAACGCGCGATCGCGGTTTTTGCCGGCTTCGAGATCGAAGGGAAACCGCTGACGGTATGCGCGGCCGAAAATCGTCCGCTCAAGCGTCCGCAGCGGCGGCGTTTCTAGCCCTTCTCATCACCGCAGCGCTCGGCTCTCCGGCCCACGCGGACCCGGTCACCTTCGAGCCGGGGATCTCGCTGAACCCGATCCTCTTCGGTTCGCATCAGAGTTACAACGACAAGACGACGATCGCACCGATTCCGGTTCCGATCCTCGAAGCACGCATCCGCAGCGGGCCGTTCGAGTTCGAGGCGTTCGGCCTGCCGGCGCTGGCGGCCGTTCCGCATACGGACGCCGTCGAAGGGCCGACCAGCACGCGCCTGAGCATCCTCGATGGAACGTTCCGCGTCTACGATCCGCTGCATCGCTACAGCTTCGGCGCCGGTGAGACGCTCTACAACCAAGCGACATACTATACCAACGGTATCGAGATCGAAGGCGTCGGCGAGCGGCAATCGTCGCGCGTCGTCGGCGGCCACTACGAACTCGGCTACCACATCACCATCGGCAAGGGGCACCTCGATGCCTTCGCGGCGCTCGCGCCCGTGATGCGCGGCGCGCAGATCACGCTCTACGACGATCCGCTCGACCACGGCCGGTTCGATCCCGAGCGCGCCGATCAACTCGACCTCAACGTGCGCTGGGAACGCCAACTCAGCGCGCATCGCAGCATCTTTTTCGGCGTGCGCTACGTCAATTACACCGCGCGCTACGATGAGCCCAGCGGCGGCCTCTCCGACCGCAACGTCGGCCTGCTGCCGGCGGTCGGAATGCACTGGCAAATCGGCCGTTAGGCGATGTGCGCGATGAGCGCGTCCATGCCGCGCAGATAGGAATCCGGACCGAGCCCCGAGACCTGCGCCACGCACTTCTCCGCCGTGACCGAGCGCGCGCGAAAGGGCTCGCTGAGCGCGCGCTCCGCAAGGTCGGTCAAGTGGACTTCGACGACCGGTACGCGGATCGCCGCGATCGCATCGCGGACCGCGATCGCGTAGTGCGTGTAGGCCGCCGGGTTGAGCACGATGCCGTCGGCCCAGGTCGCCAAGCGATGCAGCGCGTCGATGATCTGACCCTCGCCGTTGTACTGCTCGCAGCGCACTTCGATCCCGCGCTCCGCCGCGTAGGCCGCGATCCGCGCTTCGATGTCGGCGAGCGTCAGCGTGCCGTAGATCTCCGGCTCTCGCGTACCGAGCAGGTTGAGATTGGGACCGTTGACGACCGCGATCCGGCGCACGCTCATGCGGCGCTGGCCTGCTGCAGAAACTCGATCGCGCGATGGAGCGTCGCGTCGTCGACGCCCGCGTCGAGAACGGTCGCGCCGATCGCGGAGAGGAGCACGAAGCGTGTCGCGCCGCCGCGCCGTTTCTTGTCCGAGCGCGTCGCCCCGACGATCGCATCGAGATCGAAGGGCGCGGGGGCCGGCAGCGGCACCCGCGCGAGCTGCGCGTCGAGCGCCGCGGCGACCGCCGAATCGAGATGACCGCGCAACGCCGAGAGCCGCACGGCGGCGCGCATCCCGAGCACGACCGCTTCGCCGTGGCGATATTGCGCGTAATCGGTAACGGTTTCGATCGCGTGGCCGACCGTGTGACCGAAGTTGAGCACGTCGCGCCGGCCGCTGGTTTCGAATTCGTCGGCCGCGACGACCGCGGCTTTGTGCGCGATGCAGCTCGCGATATCCGCCGCCTGCACGTCGTCGGGTCCGCACGCGATGAGCCGCTCCCAAAGCGGTTCATCGAAGGCCAGCCCGTACTTGAGCATCTCGCCGAACCCCGAGACGCGTTCGCGCTTGCCGAGCGTGGCGAAGGTTGCCGGATCAACAAGCACGCGAATCGGCTGGTGGAACGCGCCGATCAGATTCTTCCCGCGCGGTAAGTTGATCCCGGTCTTCCCGCCGATGGCCGCGTCGACGGCGGCAAGCAGCGTCGTCGGAACCGGCAGCCAGCGAATGCCGCGCAGATAGGTCGCCGCCGCGTAGCCGGCGAGATCGCCGATCACGCCGCCGCCGAGCGCGACGACGACGCTCGAACGATCGAGCCCCGCCGCGCCGAAGCGGTCGTAGAGCCGCGCCAACTGTTGCGGCGATTTGCTCGTTTCACGCACCTCGAGCACGATCGAATGCACCGGCACCCCGAGCCGCGCGAGCGCGCGTTCGGCGACCCGGATGACCGGCGCGATCGCGGCGTCCGCGACCAGCGCAATCGCGCTGCATTCACCTGCGCCTGCGGCGCGCACATGTGCATCGAGCGCGGCCACGCCACCCTCCTCGACGCAAGCCGCATACGACCGGCTCCCGAGCTCGATCCGAATCTCGCCGCTCATAGCAGCGCCGCGATGCGCGCGGCGATCGCCGGCGGATCCCACTCATCGACGTCGACGGTCAACTCGGCGGCCTCGTAGAGCGGCAAGCGTGCGGCGAGGATGCTGCCGATCGAGGCGCCCGCCAGCAGCGGGCGGCGCACGGCGGAATGCGCGAGGCGCGCTTCGAGCGTTTCGACCCGCGCGCGCAAGTAGATCCGGCGTCCGTTCTCTTCGATGAGCGCGCGATTGACCGGTGCAAGCAACACGCCGCCGCCGAGCGCGACGACCGAGCCCGCCGGATCGAGCGCACGCCGCAGCGCGTCGGTTTCGTGCACGCGAAAGACGGGCTCGCCGAACTGCGCGAAGATGTCTTCGATGGCGTAGCCGGTGTGCTGCACGATCAGCTCGTCCGTATCGACGAACCGCCGCCCGAGTCGCGCGGCGAGTGCGCGACCGACGGTGCTCTTGCCGCACCCCATCGGACCGCACAAAAATAGCGTCTCAGCGGCGAACGGCCGCACCCTGCCACTCCCGGATCCGCGGTTGAATTTCGCGCATCGAATCGCCGCCGAATTTCTCGAGCAGCGACTCGGCGAGCACGAGCGCGAGCAGCGATTCGCCGATCACCGCCGCAGCCGGCACAGCGCAGGTATCGGACCGTTCGATGTGCGCGCTGGTCGCTTCGTTGGTCGCAAGATCGACCGAGGGTAACGGCTTCATCAACGTTGCGATCGGCTTCATCGCCGCGCGCACGACGAGCGGTTCGCCCGTCGTCATCCCGCCGTCGATGCCGCCGGACCGGTTGCTCGCATAGCGCACGCGCCCCGGTTCGTCGCCGGGCAGATACGCATCGTGCACCTCAGAGCCGGGGACACGCGCGCTGTTGAAGCCACCGCCGATCTCGACTCCTTTGATCGCGTTCAGACTCAGGAACGCGCGGCCGATCTCCGCTTCGATGCGGCGGTCCCACTGCGCGTAGCTGCCGAGGCCGATCGGCACGTTCGTCGCGTACACCTCGAAGACGCCGCCGAGCGAATCACCGGCGTCGCGCGCTGCATCGACCGCCGCGATCATCGCGGCTTCGGCACGCTCGTCCGCGACGCGCAGCGGGCGTTCGTCGAGCACGGCGTTCAGCAAGCCGATCGGAATTTCGAGCGGCGCCTCGTCGACCACCGCGCCGACGCGCACGACGCGGCTTGCGATCGTGATGTCGAACGCCGCAAGGAACAGGCGCGCGACGCTGCCGATCGCGACGCGCATCGCAGTCTCGCGCGCGCTCGAACGTTCGAGCACGTTGCGCATGTCGTCGTGACCGTATTTCACACCGCCGACGTAGTCGGCGTGGCCCGGTCGCGGGACCGAAACGCGGCGACGGCCTTCGCGCGCCGGCGGTTCGCTTGCCATGATGTCGGTCCAGCGCGACCAGTCGCGGTTGGCGATCGTCAGCGCGATCGGGCTGCCCAGTGTGAGCCCGTAGCGCACGCCGGCGAGGATCTCGAGTTCGTCGGTTTCGATCTTCTGCCGGTTGCCGCGACCGTAGCCGAGTTTGCGGCGCTTGAGTTGGGCGTGGATCTGCGTCGTATCGAGCTCGAGTCCGGCCGGCACGCCTTCGATGATGCCGACCAGCGCGCGGCCGTGCGATTCCCCGGCGGTGAGGAAGCGCAGGCTCATCGGGCACCGTGCAAGTGGGCGAGCAATCCGTCCATCAGATCGCGGGCTTCGCCGGACGGGAACGGTTGACCATCCCGGAACCAGATCTCGTGCGTCGCGAGCGCCTGCGCAGCGAGCATCTCGAGGCCGTTCACCGTGTGCGCGCCCTGCGCGGCGGCGTCGCGCAAAAACGGCGACGGTTCGCTCCCGTATTTCAAGTCGAAGGCCCAGCCGTCCGGCGCGATCTCGGGTCGCGCGGCGCTGCCCGGTGTCGCATCGACGGCGAGCGCAAACGCGCCGCTCGGCGCATCCGCGACCAGCAAGTTCAAGCCCGGCAACGCGCGCCGTAAGCGCGCCGCAAGCGCGCGCGCGCGCTCCGGCGTGCGATTGACGATCACGACCTCGGCCGGCGCGCGCTGCGCGAGCGCGTACACGACGGCTGCCGCCGCCCCGCCCGCGCCGAGCACGCAGACGCGTGCCGCGCGCACGTCGATGGCATGCCGGTCGAGCGTTGCGAGCACGCCCGCGACATCCGTGTTATGTCCTTCGAGCGAACCGTCGCTGCGGCGCGCGACGACGTTCACGGCGCCGACCGCCTGGGCCGAGCGCGCGAGCCGATCGACGAGTTGCGCTGCGCGTTCCTTGTGCGGGATCGTGACGTTGATCCCGGCATATGCCGCGTCACGACGGATCGCGCCGAAGAGCGGCGCGAGATCGCCGGCCGGGCGTTCGAGCCGTTCGTAGGCGAGGTTCACGCCGATCGCGCGCCCGATCCAAGCGTGGATCTCGGGCGACCGCGAATGCGCGAGCGATGCGCCGAGTACGCCGGCGCGCTGCGTTGCGCCGGTCAGGTAGCGCAGCGTCGGGAAGAACGATGGATACGAGATGTCGACGCACGACGCGTCGTCGATCGTCACCGGCGATGATGCGCCGAGCGCGGCGATCGCCATCGCCATCGCGATGCGGTGATCGCCGAAGCTCTTCACCGCTGCGCCGTGCAGCGGCTGCGGTCCGGCGATGCGGAAGCCGTCGTCGAAGACGTCGACGGTCGCACCCAGCGCCCGCAAATCGTGCGCGATCGCCGCGATGCGATCGGATTCTTTCACGCGCAGTTCTTGCGCGCCGCGCACTTCGGTGACGCCGTCGGCATAGCACGCGAGCACCGCGATGAGCGGGAGTTCGTCGACGATCGCCGGCACGTCGTCCGCCCCGATCGTCACGCCGCGCAGCGGTCCGTGTTCGGCGAGGATGAGGCCGGTCGGTTCGCATTCGCTGTGCGCGCGTTTCACCGTCAGCCGCGCGCCCATGCGCTGCAATGCGCGCACGAAGCCCATCCGCGTCGGGTTGATGCCGATGTCGTGCAACGTCACCGATCCACCCGGAACGATCGCTGCCGCCGCGATCCAAAATGCCGCCGACGACGGATCGCCCGGCACGCGCAGATCCGCGGCCTGCAAGCGCGCGCCGCCCCGGATGCGGATCGAACCATTCACCTTGAGATCGACGCCGAAATGCCGGAGTAAACGCTCGGTGTGGTCGCGCCCGCCGAGCTCGCCTTCGAGCACGGTATCGCCCTCGGCGCCGAGCGCCGCGAGCAGCACCGCGCTCTTCACCTGTGCGCTCGCGATCGCAAGCTCGATCGTCGTACCGCGCAACCCGCCGCCATGCACCGTGAACGGTGCGCGCCCGCCCTCGGAGAGATCGACGCGCGCACCGAGCAAGCGCAGCGGGTCCGCAACGCGTTTCATCGGACGCCGGCGCAGCGAGGCATCGCCGTCGAGCGTACTCGAGAACGGCAGACCCGCGAGCAATCCCGCGCCGAGCCGCATCGTCGTCCCCGAATTGCCGCAATCGATCGCTCCCGACGGCGCTCGCAGCGCCGCCGGGCCCGCGCCGTGCACGACGACGGTATCGCCTTCATCGACGACGCGCACGCCGAGCGCTTCGATCAAGCCGCGCGAGGAACGCACGTCGGCGGCATCGAGCAGATGCTGAATGTGCGTCTTGCCGTGCGCGAGCGCGCCGAAGAGCAGCATCCGGTGCGAGATCGATTTATCGCCCGGGATGCGCGGACTCCCCGAGAGCCGCGTCGCCGGCTCGACCGTCACGGATGAAAAAAACTCCCGGTCGTTCGACTCGGGAGTTCCGTCAGGTCCGTGCGGCACAACGGCCGTCATCGACGCAAGACCTCGCTCCCGAGCCCCGGATAAAACCGGAACCCGATCGTGGTCGTGGTCCAAAACAGCGTAGCCATGTGCCCCCTGTTGTAACCTGCCGCGCGCAGCCTGTCAAGCCGCGAAGCGGCGGTCGCGTACCTGCTGCCGGCGCCGGAACGGTACTATTCATGCTCGTTCCTCTGGTGCCTGGAAGACCCTAGAACACCGGCACCTTCGCGAGTTCGTCCATCATGCGGCCGAAATCGTTGAACGTGAGCGCTTGATCCGCGTCGCTGCGCGCTTCGGTCGGATTCGGGTGGACTTCCACGAGCAGACCGTGCGCGCCGACCGCTTTCGCCGCGCGACAGAGCGGCAAGATCCAGCGGCGCACGCCGACGCCGTGTGAGGGATCGACCATCACCGGAAGATGCGTGCGCTCGCGCAGGACCGGCACGGCGGAGAGATCGAGCGTGTTGCGCGTCGCGGTCTCGAACGTGCGGATACCGCGTTCGCAGAGCACGACGTTCGGGTTGCCTTCGGCCATGATGTATTCGGCGGCGGAGAGCAAGTCGTCGATGCTCGCGGCCATACCGCGCTTGAGCAGCACCGGACGATCGGTCTTGCCGACGGCTTTGAGCAGGTCGAAGTTCTGCATGTTGCGCGCGCCGATCTGCAGCATGTCGGCGACTTGCGCCATGCGGTCGACTTGATCGATGGACATCACCTCGGTGACGATCGGCAGGCCGACGGACCGGCCGCCTTCGGCGAGCAGATCCAAGCCTTCCCAGCCGAGACCTTGGAACGAATACGGTGACGTGCGCGGTTTGAACGCGCCGCCGCGCAGCATGACGGCGCCGAAGCCCGCGACGGCTTGCGCCGTGGCGAGAATCTGTTCGCGCGATTCGACGCTGCACGGGCCGCCGACGACGACGAAATGTCCGTCGCCGATCGTGACGTTGCCGACCTTCACGCGCGCGACCGTGCCGAGATCGCTGCGCGACGCTTTCGGAAACGGCGTTTTCGCCGGCGCCGGGACGGGCGGCGGCGCGCTGTCGACGACGACCGCGGGCACGTGATGCACGCGCGGCGGGGCACCCGCCGCATCGTAGGAACCGATCACGTGTAGCCCGACCGTGAATTCGCGCAACGCTTGCAGCGCGTTCGCGAAGCGCTCTTCGCGGATGTCGCCGTCGACGTCGGCATAGAACGCATACTCTTGCAGCGAGCCGAGGCGCAGCTTCGAGTCGAGCTTCGAGACGTTGAGACCGTGCTCGCCGAAGATCGAGAGACAGCGGCCGAGCGCTCCGGGGCGATCGGCGACCGCGAATACGAGCGAGGTCTTGCGCACGCCGAAATTTGCCGACGGCTCGAATTCCGCGGCCTTGCCGCGCGCGTTCGGCGCGCGGAAGAGGATGAAGCGCGTGAAGTTATCGGGGTGGTCGGCGATCGTCGCCGCGAGTTCCACCAGGCCGTAGCGCTCGCCGGCCGCGGCCGACGCGATCGCCGCCCGCGTCGGATCGCCGGCGGCGGCAACGTCGCGCGCCGCGAGGCCCGTATCCGGCACCGGGAAGCGGCGCACGTCGTTCAGCGTCGCCAGAAACCGTCCGCATTCCGTGAGCACGACCGGGTGCGAATCGACGGTGCGAATCCCCGCCAGCGTCGCGCCCGGCAGCCCGAGCATCCGGTGTTCCATCCGCCACGTGATTTCCGCGAGCGGATCGAGCTCGTATTCGGCGAGCACGTCGTAGCCCTCGCGGATCGTGCCGGCGATGGCGTTATCGACCGGCAGCAATCCGACATCGGCCTTGCCGGAGAGCACCGCATGCACCGTCGCGCGATACGTCGGGCAGCCCAGCGGCGCAAACGCCACGCCGCGCCGCCCCGCGTACGCATCGAGCACGACATGCGAATACGAGCCTTCGATGCCCTCGAAGGCGGCGGTCATCGTCAGAACGGGGGTCGAATCGGACTGGGTCGCGGTGCCGGAGAGATTCATGATTTCCTTATTTCTCGGTGTTCACGCCATCGGGGACACGTCATCAGATGAAAAGAGCCCCGCGCCGTCGGCGTAGGGCTCTTGCTCGTCATCCGTGCTGATGGATGTTAGGGCAATGGCCATCCGCGCCGCGGCGCTGTGCGCTGGGCAAAAAAGCCAAAGTAATACCAAACGGGCAGCGAGGTCATCCTGTTCCTATACCATCCCCGACCGGGGCGCGTCAAGATCTATCGCAGAGATGTATCGCGGAGATGGTGATGAGGACATGTTCAGCTCTGGGAAGCCCAAAACAAAAGGGTTGCGCTTGCGACGAGCAGGTCAAGGGCATATCGCGGGAAGCACGCGACCAATAGATCGCTAACGCCGGCCGCGATGATCAGTAAGATGCGCTTGCTGGTCCACCTCACACGATTCGCTGGCTGCGGCTCGAAGATTTTAGCGATCGCCCCTCCGGTCAGGAATATCCCTGCGATACAGACCGTGCCCAGAATTCCAAAATGATATAGGAATAAACCGCTAATAGGAATCGCAGCAACGATGACAATCGAACAGGCGATGAGGAACGCTATTCGCGAATTGTTGGACATAGATTCCCGCACGAATCAGCCCTTCCAACAATCAACGGCAATTTTAATCAGTGTAGCGAGCACAAGCACTCCTCCGACGATAATTAAAACATCCGAGGCAGCTAACGTCGCGCCAGCTCCCGTAATTATCGCGGCTTGCTCCGCGGCAGGCAATGCTTCAAACTCGGCTAGACTAAACGGGCCACCTGCGGCCTTTTGGAGCGCCCCGATCACCTTTTCAAGAATGGCCCCCGCCGTCCCCAGGGCGGTTCCAAGCGCGGCCCCAATGCAGTTAATGTCAGGTTGAGTGACCGACGTGGAGGAACTGGGGGCGCTACCCCAACCACTACCTTCACCGATCACGCCATTGGAAACATGCCCAATGACAATCATTCCGGTAGCCGGATCAAAGCACGGATACCTTGTTCCGTTACAATCGGGATCGTTCAGCGGGTTTGGATTCGTAGAGACGACGCCCTCACCATCGCCGTCACCATCGCCGTCACCATCGCCGTCACCATCGCCCCCACCGCCGACTGACACAATGTCCGGCTTGAGCCTCGTCATGGCTATGATAAATGGTGAATTCTTAGAGAGCGACTCCGACGTTACGGCGACATCAACTGAGCCCGGTCGCACGACCGTCAAATGATCGGCGCTAATATTAACGGAACTTGTGTAGCCGTCCATGGTCGTGTGGACTTGGTTCGATAATATGATTTGGCTTGCGGTCGGAGCCAGTTGATGCGTAACGCTCGTAACGCCCGACGGAATGCCTACTCCGTGCGCTAGCGGATGAATGATCCTTGTTGGGGGCAAGTTCAGCCCACTAAAAGTAAGATGTCGACCGCTCTTGCTCTGCGTTTGGCGAAAGATTTCGACACCAGTATGAACATCGCGAATAGAAAGCGTACGCGCGTCGCTTGAGGCAAGAATAGCGAATGAACTGCCTGGACTCGTTCCGGAAGCAGAGCTACCCGCCGCGCGGGCCAAGCTATTTGGCAACGTCGGTATCGACGTCGTAGATGGAATACGGGATCCCGAGGAACATCCGGCAAGCGCAACAAGGGCGCTCGCACCTGAAATGAAGCCTTTACGACGAATAAAAAACACCCTCGTACATCAAATTGAGGAATAAACGGCGCGCCTGGACTTAAGGCCCCGCGCGCCGGTCACTTCTTGCAACGACAGGGATCAATCCTTTTTCCGGACAAAAGCAGGCGAGTCTTATTTGCGTGACTTCAGGGGTGTTAGACTAATGCATGAGTCGGTGCTGGAAATCGGGCTCTCACTCGACGAGCGATGTGCTTTGGTCTCCGAATCGCTGCTAAGACGCCGCGCGGACATCGTACTCCATGGGCACTCCACCCTGTACCAGCATCTCATCGCAACCTTTACGATTCTCGAAGCGTGGGGCATGAGCGAGGAGGTATGCCTTGCGGGGCTTGTACACAGCGCTTATTCCACTGACCGTTTTCGGACGAGGCTCTTCACACACGGTGAGCGAGCGGTGGTTGAGCAGATGGTCGGCACGGAGGCGGAAAAACTCGCATTCCTGTTCTCTCAAGTCCAGAGAGATGATCTCTTTCGGAAACTCGAGATCACTGATGTCTCATCTAACGCGAAAATTGAGACGAAGACCAGATCCGGCAAGTCCATTCAATTAACGCGATGCGACGGCGCGAGCCTTCTCTGCATTTACATGGCAAATGAAGCCGAGCAGCGCACCGCAAGTGATGGTTCTCCGCGCCCTTGGCTCTCAAGAGTATCCGAATGGGGGCGTCTCTTACGGATGCTATCGGTGAGTTCGCCGCCGCCGATTTTCGACCATTGCACGTCATTGGTCACAGCCGACGACGAAGGTCTCCTTCTGAACGCCTATTGCGCCGCCGTGTCGGCATCCAAGAAAACGTATACGCCGCGATTCTCAGCTCTCGCGGATGCGAGCCAACGGGCTCCATGGACGGCCGAGCCAATGATTTGGCTCGGTATGGTTGCACTTGCGCACGGGAGAGCACCTGAGGCAGCGATGTACGGCCGCCGGGCGAGTAGGCTCATTCACCAATGGGCTTCGCCATGGGACAAAAGTTTATCGACGACGCAATGGCTATCTCTTGCCACATTTCTGATAGACTGCGGAGCCCTCGTCGGGGAGAATTTGTCATCATTTTCCAGACGAATCAACGCTCTGCTCAAAGGCAGCGGATATCGACCTGAACGCTGGTATGGACGACTTTCTTCGGCGGACCTTCTTACAACGCCAGAAGCCGATCGGCCCGATTCGGCAGAATCGAGCCCTCGAAACGCGATTAAAGCAGACTCAAAAAGGCGGCTCGAGCGCTATATCGCCGGACTATCCTTCGATAACAATATCGACTCCATGCAGTGGTACCCGAGTCTCCCCGCGCAACCATGGTATGAGCCATCTGACTTTTCTCTTACGCGCAATTTAGAGATGCACTCTTCGGAGATCATCAAAGAGATATGTATGCTTGACCATTCACGATATCATCGCGAAGGCGAGCCGATTGAACGTACTGGAGATTGGGACGTCATGCTCCTTTTTGAGCGAGGAAAGCGCAATGAAGAAAACTGCTCTCTCCTACCCAAAACTAGCGCAATCATCGAATCTTGCCGATCCCTCAAGAGCTTGTCCGGCTTGGCTTATGTATCTCGGCTCGCACCTCGAACAAGAGTCGAACCGCACCGTGGCCCGACGAACCTTCGGCTGCGGTGCCATCTTGGGATAAACATCCCCGATGCGTGCGGTATTCGGGTCGAGCATTATTCGCGAACTTGGTCGGAGGGGAAGTGCCTTGTTTTTGACGACTCATTTGAGCATGAGGTATGGAACGATAGTGACCACGAACGTATCGTTCTTATCGTCGATATTTGGCATCCGGATTTGAGCGAGAGCGAGATTACGGTGATCGAGGGTCTGCAACGCTACATTCAAGCGCAATCCCGTAAGCTTTTCAATTATTGGAAAATGAATGAGACGACGCGAATTCGCGAAGAAGTCTTTATGAACACAGCGTCGTCCGTTCATGAGCGGCGCCCGATCGATGCGAGCTAGGCGGAACACGAGGTGGATTTCAGTCTTCGCTCTTCGAGCGTGGCGCCGATCCACTTCTCGTAGGACGCACAGTCAATGACCGAACGACCGCCTCTGCCGCCCTTCACAGCCGAGACGGCC
>Ga0116230_10002968_pt1 | contig 16407 bp, 15 predicted proteins | sample S1TSphfallax_3_FD_88678 | JGI IMG/M metagenome (GOLD analysis project Ga0116230, IMG submission 88678) | Host-associated microbial communities from peat moss isolated from Minnesota, USA - S1T2_Fd - Sphagnum fallax MG | ecosystem: Host-associated > Plants > Peat moss > Unclassified | place...
GCTATTGCCTGTGCTGCTGCATGTGCTTGGGGAAAGGATTGTTCTTTGCATTGGTCTATTGGGCTATGGACTGCAAGTATGACTTCTAGCCATGCACTGCTCTCCTCATTATTTGAAGTTCAAGGAGACATTGCTTTTAAACCTCTCACTGTTTTGAGCGCAGAGTGATATTTTGGCAATAAGATATTAGATCATAGATGAGGGTTATCATCTACAGCAGTCAACAAATAGTGCCACAGTGATATTCCAATCCAAACTATCTGTGACACAATCCAATATTGCAGTGCCATGTAAGGAGGAAGAGAACATGAGAATGCAACACAATGAGAAGAATCACTTTGAATTTGGCAGATCCATAAGCCCATCAAGTGAAAGCACACAAAGAAGAAAAACATGAAGGACAACTTTATTACAAGACACAGGAGGGTTAACAAATCATTTATTATTCCAGTTCAATGATAGCTGATACATGAGATAGATGTCTATTCAAGAGAATGGATCTATGAGAAACTGGTAGAGATCTATTGGTGTACAAGAACTAATATTCTTGTCATGATACTTGGTGACACAGGCATTTCTCTATGGTATTGCTTGGGCTCCCTGGGTATGACCACAACCTTCTGAAAGCTGATATGTTAACAGCAAAAGCACATCAAGTTCTTTTTCTGTTCCATTAGCAAAATGTACCATACTGGCTGTCACAGCCTCATTGTGGTGAAGAATGAGGGTCCTTATTCTTAGTTATTGGTGTGATGTTGGCAGGTACCATATCTTGCTGCATTCTTTGGAATTTTTGTCGTATTTGTATATCCTACTGTAAGTCGGACTGCATCTGAAAGTTTGTGCTTATTTTCTGAAGAGGCATTTGTTTACATATAGTTGTAGACTCGATCCCTGAAATCCCCTGCAGTGTTCACTTCATATTAACAACGATGACTGAAGGCTTATATTTGTGTTGTGCAGATAGTCACCATAGTATCCAAAACAGCACCACCTGATGAACAGGTGTTCAATTTCTTGTCACAGTACCCTTGATTATACAGTTATCAACATATTTAATCATTCAGTGTCACCTCCAGCATGCTTGTATACATCATTTTGGTTTCAGTTTCTCACATGATCCACCTCTCCTGACACAGGGAAATCTTCAAGGATTTATTTCAGCATCAAAGTCCTTTGCCAATATTGTAACACCTTTAGTCATGTGCCCAGTAACTGGTATGAATTCATTTTCAGCTCTTCAAATTCGGCCTGAAATTTAACTAACAGCAGGTGGACTGCTGATCTGTTGCCTCTGAACAATCTTATTGTGTGAAGCAATATTTACCAGACTGTTCAATGTTTCACAACACTCTTGCAGACTCATACTGGGTCCATACCGAGTGCTCAAAAAAAAAGTTGAGATTGCACAGGTTGTGTACATATGGAATACCCAGGAGGAAGTCTTACATTATTTTAATTCTCAAACATGTGTTTGTCCAATAGATCCTACTGAAAGTTAGTTGATGTTGAACACCCATTTGGCAACCTCCAGCTTCTGCACCATGAAAAGCAGCTTGTTGTTACTTTCCTCTGGGTGACTGCCAATGTAATACTGATTTTTGAAAGTTGAACTTATGCAGAAGGATTTCTATCAGTATTTACCTAATAGTCATGTACTATCATTGACCTAAAGATGCTTGCCTTATGTGCAGCCCTGTTTCTCTCCGATCAAGCACCCTTTCACTTCTTAGGCTTCAGCATCTTTTGCGCTAGCATTCCCTTGGTAGGTTCCACTCCCACATCATGCAGAAATATACTTGGATCTCATGGATGAATCTCTCTTGCAGGCAAAGAGCCTTTCTTACTCCAACTTGCGTTTTATTTAAATGATCACAGTACATATGCATTCATTTTGAGGAAGAGTGAAGTTCAGAAGATGCTTAAAATTTAGAGCATTGGTTTCAGAGGGTTGATCCCTCAGAAACTGGTAGAAGTATTCTGCATTAGCCACTTGTATCAATCAAGACAGTTTGTGTTAAGCAGCCTTCACCTGCAGTAAGAGAACACTGCTTTCATCTATGATCTAAACTAGTCTAAGGTGTCTAACATGTTTTTGGGTGTTTTTGGATTGCAGCTGGTGGCATTTTTCCTCTGCTGTTTTATTGATCCATTGCCACCTCCCCTTCCAAGCACAAAGACAAACCAGTACATTGTAGTGCCATCAGATGAAGTGGAAGATCATAACATATATAATGTGCTGCAGTAACTCATTTGACAGGTCTGTGTATAACCTATGTTTCTGGGTTTGTCTGTCAGGGAATTCAACCAGTTATGACTTTACAGTACCTGGTGCATAATTTCCAAAGACAAATAGAATGATTCTAAAGCTTGATAGTCTGTTTGTATGTATGCAAAGAGTCAGATTTTTGTGCTCTTCCTCATGTGCAAGATGTCCTCATTTAACATATAGTGCTCTCTTGATAGTGTGATCTTTTTCATTTAGCTGATGATGATCAATGCAGGTGAGTGTTGTCCTCACAGAGGAGGAGGTTAAGCCAGAGGTGCACTTGCATAAGCAAGAGCCCCAAGCATGCAGCATTTGGAGTGAAATCTGTATAAATGCATAGCCTGATATAGTCTATGAATATAAAAAAGTCCCAATTGTTTTTTTATTGTGTAACTTCAGCATTCCTTGACTAGTCAGTGCTCCAGATATTACTACTGTGGATGATTCTACTTAGTGAGTCAAGGCATGACTGTTTACTTAGAGAATGAGAGAAATCCACTAATGACTGAATAATCTATAGTACAAGTGTATTGTTTCTTTCTTCCTTGATATGTGTCTCTACTTGGCTGTGCAAAAACTTGCTTGATTTTTATTTTTTTTTCACTCTTCTGATGAGTAAATTGTGGAAACTTTGCACTGCTGTGTGGGAATGGGAAGATGGGCAGGCATTTACTTTTTAAAATTGCAGAGAAATTTTCATGAGGACTATAGAAAATTTATTGAGCATTAAACATTCTACACATACTTTGTTCCACAGCACATCTTGTTGGTCAGTGTTTTGTCGTGTATGTATCATTGAAATTTTTTTGCAATCTTCTGAAAAGAGTAAATTGTGGAGACATTGCGATGCTGGGTGGAAGTGGGAAGATGGAGAGCCATTTACTGAAAAAAATTGCACAGAAATTTTCACTGAGGACTGAAGACTCCCCACTTATACTTTGTTGTTCTGCATGACATCATGGTAGGCATAATCTTGTTGGTTAGTGTTTTGTCTTGTATGCAACTTGTGTATATTTGCCAAACAAAGGAGAAGATTCTTGATAATCTTAATCTTGTTACTCAGTATTTTGTCCTGTTTGCAATTTGTGTGTATTTGCCCAACAAAGAAGTAGAAGATTCTCATCAGTATGAACAGGTAGTTTTTTCTTCTGCTATCCGAGATGTTAAAAACTAACTCGATCATCGTAAGGACCCGATGCCAAAAAACAAATTCTCATATCAGTAGGAATGTGTACTTAAGAAGCCTTCACACATGGCATTAAGTGACCAATAAGTCGGTGTACTATATTTTTTACTAATTCACACTTAAACTGTTACATAAAACCAAAAAAAGTTGGTGTCAGAGTAGAGGTAAGTTGGTACCACTAAATCTTTAAAAATGCATTATGTCGGATGTGGTGTAGCCAAAAATGGTGTAAAACAATTTCTATTGAGCTTAGATATAAAGACAGAAGTAGAAAGATAATGATTAATTTCTATAATAATCAGAGAACCAATAGACTTGTAGAAACACCTTGTTCTTCAACCATCCTCTACTCATCTAAGCATCTACCAAATTCTACAGAATTCTACAGACTTCAAGGAATTAGCAGTCTCTGGCTTCCCTCTCAAAAGCACATTGGTCTTCTTTTGGCTATTCATATACCCCAACTCAAATTTAAGATCTTCAACAAATATAAAATGTTCCCTTTCCACAATATGATTCCACCCAGTAAGACAAAGGAAAAACGGAAATCCTAATAGCCCATTCACAAAATCTTTTCAATGATCCCAGGTTTGCCATAGAATTCATGATTCCCTTTGGAGCTCCCATGAATGTGGGTACTCAGTCTCAGCAACATGAAACCTAATGCATGTCCCTCATAATCCCAGATTACTTCCCACCCAACAACAATTTGCCATATAGACCGATCATGAAACCTCTAGGACACTTCATCATTCTCCTCAAATAATCCTTATCATCTACACATGTTAACAGGTTTTTTAACTTCTGATTATTTCCAGTAACAGGTTCCTAAAACACCAAGTACATTAACACTAAAAAACCTAAATCTATCTACAATTCCTAAACTAACATATACTCAAACTGCCAAAAGTTTCAAGAAAATGTTGCTAAAACAAATGTTCCATGTTTCTTCAAAGTGGAAGAGAAATACACCATCAAAAACGTAATCAAAAGTTTTCAATCTTGCAAAACAGGTTAGTCCTCCTAGTCTTATACAAACTAATTCAAAATTTAAACAATCTAATATACCATTTAAATATTCATTAGCCAATAGAAAAACTAATAGTACAAAAATTCAAAATTACATCATGTTTAATTACCTACCCAACTACATGTTCTATCAACCTATTTTGCAAACTACCAGTAGACTAACAACCTATCAAATGTCTACTAACCTAGTGTAATGCTACCTACCATGTTTTGTAACCAATTAGGTTAAGCCATAGGTTAGGTTAAATAACCTATTAGGTTTAGCAACTTGTTACAATTAATAACCTGTTAGGTCACATGTTGCTAAATCTGGGTAACATTATCCCCTTTTGAAAACTAGATTTTGTCTTTGAAATGATAGTTCAAAGATTCAGGTTATCGCATTCTTCTACTACTAGTTGGTTGATGGTTCCTTCAACAAGTTCAACACCCAATTCCTCCACAAATTCAGCTTAGTTTAAAATTTAAAAACCTAATGATGTTATAGTCTTTTGTTGATCAAGTGTTTTTTCAAAGGTCATTATGGGCATTGTGAATACCTTTAAGGCATGAATGATACTAGAAATCAAAGTGATTTCCTAACCTATACCTATTTGGTGTGGAGTTAGAGGTAAAGTAATAGATAAGAACTTTAAGGAATTTACTCTAGACTATTGAGTATAATAAATGGGTGCAAATGGGATACAATGAGCCAATGAGATTATTGTAAAAAAGGACTACATGTATTTTTTCCCAAAAAAACTTTTTCATATGAATGAATTTTGGAACAATTTTTTTTGCAACTTGTTATAATAAATACTTATAGTTGTCCAAGTACATGAATTCTTTTTTTCTTCATCATTTTTTAGTAAATATGAATTTTTGAAAGTGTCCTAATTCCTTATAAATTCAATGTTTTCTCTTTTAAAATGATAATAATTTCAAATCACAACCAATTTTTATTTTTCTACATTTTTATGTTTGCTTGTATAATTAACTACAACTTTTCTTAAAACATCATGTAGATTTTACCCCATTTATGTGTGGCAAGAAACTTTTGAAGTTTTAAAATCTTGGATCAATTTTGGAAAGTTCTTTGAATTTTTAAAGTTTTACAATTCCACATATCTTAAGGTATGAGTGTTTTCTTATTGTGGTTAATAGGTTTTTGATCCTCTTAATTTTTTTCCCAGTAAATGTGTTTTACTATGAATTTCTTTTATAGTCCTTTGTCAAGTTGACTCATGTCCAACACATTGTTATTCACTTTTAGAAATCCTAAATCAAAACTTAAACTTAGATTTCATTAAATGGATTTTTGGTTTGAATTCCTTAACATTCATATGAATGAAAATTAAATAACTTGCCATGATTGCCATGGCTTTAAATGGAAAAATAAAAATATTTATCCAATTTTCTCTATTTTTCTTTGTTGTCCAACACCTTTTTTGGCTCATTGGATTATGACTACACCCAAATGGAGGATTAGCAGGTTCAACCTGATCCTTAACAAACTTGTCATTACCTTCCACAAATTTAATAATAATAGTAGTAACTTGAACAAGTACAATAAAGGTATGATTTCTAAACTTGTTCCACCTCTAAATGGACTAAATATTTTAGTAATAATAATAGGTTGCACAACAAATGGTGATGTTTTTGCTACCATGTTACTAGTTTTAATTTCCACAAACACAAAGTTTAATGGTTTGTACTTGAAATCTAAAAAAATGGTTTAATATGCTTGCAGTTCCAATTGGTAAACCTATTCATCAACTTGAGGGTTAACTCCATGTTGTCGTGGATTTGTTCTTAAGTGAACTCCTAAACTATTTGCCACCACTCCTTCCATTTGGGATTTTTGTCCCCCAAAGCCTAATTCTGCACTTTGAACAAAATGTTATCCAACAACAACTCTTCAAACTCCTTTAACCTATTGTGCATTCTAACAAGCGGAATTAGGTTTGGTTTGTTCAATTGTACTTTAACCATTTCCACCTTGCCTTTCCAATCTTGGATTTGAATAATCAAAGCTTGACTTTGTTTTTCAAACTCAATGTTGGCAACTACAAGCTCTTCCTTGAGTTCTTAACAAATATGTTCCAAACCTATTAAGCCTTCTCCTATTGCATGTTGAACTATTCCATCTTGTTGTAGTCCCACATCATATGTTCATGTTCACTTTGGAGGTGCTTCAAATCATTGGGTTTTCCAATTGAGTTAACTGAGTTCAATGTACTCTTGTTGTAAATTTTTAATTTTCCTAACAACTCACTTTGCTTAATTCAAACTAGTGGATAGGTTCTGGTTTTCATATTGTACCCTAATCAACTACCCCTTAACTATGACTAGTTTTTTGTCACAATTCTTCAAGGTTTGCTACATTGTTTCTAGCTTTAAACTACATGTTTACAAGTAGTTGCTAGTCTTAGATAGGTTCTTTTTTGTTTGCTCATATTCGACATTGAAATTATCCAATATTCTTAACCAAGTTGTGGCATTCTAAGCAACTTGTTCAAAAACACATTAAAATGGTTCAAGTTTTCTATAAGATGACCAGAAACTAGGTCAGGTTGGGATATATAGAAAATTGTGGGTTTTCTACATGAACATGTTTAATTATAGGTTGAACAGGTTGTGATGTTTATGTAGCTACAACTATAGGTTCTTTGGACTTTGCAATTGGTACCACAAGTTCAATTGGTTCAACATGTTCAATTTGGATGTTGTCAATTACCCGGTCCAAGTTAGGCTTAGGTTCTTCTTCCAAGTTGTCCCACATAGCTATTGCTTAAAATTCTTCATTGTCTCCACCCCCCATCTTGTTTGAATAGGTCCTTTCTTCATCTTCCTTTGAGTCAACAATTAGAACTTTAAGAATGGTCCTAAATTTGTTTTTTGGTGGTGAGCTAACATGTTCAGTACTTAGCTTATCATATGGTGTAGGTAATTTAGTACACATCTTCAATCTATGAGACTAACATAATGGTAAAGGTGATGCAATGGTTGAACTTGCTATTTAATAATAGTTTTTAGTGAAACTTATCATTCTTGAACAACATGTTGCTCATGGTTCATTAGTGACACATGTTTATCTAGGGTTGCTACTTTTGGTAAAAACCCTTCTGATAATGGAAACCACTTCCTAAATAAAACATTTAGAATAGGTCCCAAATAGCAAATGTCTACATTAGTTCTACCAGGCATTAAGTTGGTTATTGCCTTCTTCTGGCACTCTATCCAATGGGTTAATTCCACTAACAATTGGGTCAAAACTATAAGACACTAATTAACAAGTTGACCTCTATTAGCTAGGTCAAAAATAATAGTGATCCAATTGCTAAAATTTGCCAATTGCTTTTATTGGTAAATGGTTTGCAAATAGCTGCAAATTTTGCATGGAGCTTTTTTTTCATATGAATTACACTCCATTGTTCATTTTCACAAAAGCATGTGGACTTGTAATCTTTTTCAAAGCAATTTTTGCTTCTTAATAAGTTACATTAACAATCTTTATTACTCCTTCATTGGAAATGCCAAGTTGCTTGTGAATAAACATTTGGTCAATCAAAATTCCTTGACCACGAACTTGTCCTTGTATTCTTCCGCTTTTGGTCTCTATTAGTGATACTTTTGACTAGAAATAAGTTCAACATCACTGTTAGGTTTTTGTATACCATACTACGCATAATACCAAATACCCAAATAGTTCAAACAAATTACAAGGCTTCAATTTGCTATCAACAATAATGTAAAAATGGAAACATGCACAAAGAGACATCATCAGTCTAAAAATTAGTTATAATGTGTATTATCAAGTTTGAGTACAATAACATCTCTCCCTTTAGGCGCCTTAGCAAAGATTACTGTCTACCCCTTATATTTCCATTGTTGTTCTTGCCTTTTCAAACCTTCAAATAACCTTCGTTGTTTTGGCAAACCCATAAGTTTGACAAGTAATAATGATGATAGCCAAACTCGATAAGGCCCTGCTAAATAATCCCCTACCGAATTTTAGTAGGGTGTTAACCTTAATTCAACTAGACAACTACCTTAGTTTGGTAGACTAACTACCTGATTACAAGAGGACTATTTATGTCATGACCCTAACCTTGGGTTCACAACCAAGGTAAGGGCATGGAAAGGTGTGACCCAGGAGTGCAACTCAAGAATGTGGGAGAATGTGAAGGAATGAACCCACACACTCCCAAATGAACTCCCACTTTGGGAATTAAAGTCCCAATTGACTCCCAAATCTTCAAAGAACATTTAGAAGGTTCAAAACTCATTGGATTGAAGATTTTCTAATACCATTAAAAATTTCGTAAAACATAAATGTCTAAAATGGGGTCACATTATCCATTTAAATACGTATAACACAAGTTATGGCCGAAAGAAAGGTCAAAAGTCAAAGTGTCAATTTGACTCCCAACCACTAAAAGTTTAAAATCACCTAGAGAAAAATGACATTCGGGTGTAGCCTCCATGATAAATCACATAGAATAATATAAGGGGGAAGGTGATGGCTTCCCCCAAGTCTGGGCCATGGTGAGTTTTGTGAGTTCGTGTATGCATGTGGCTTGTCCGTGCACCAAAAGTGTTCCAACTATGCACTAACCAACTTATTGTTTGGTTTGTGCATGTCAATGTTAATAATTGATTCACTTGTCACTCATCCTAATCCCCATCCTAAAGCTCTAGCACACCCCTCTTACCCCTAAAATGTTACAAGCGAAGGAACGTACCTCAATACCTTCCATTGTTTCCAAGGAGTTTGGGGGTGCATCAATTTCCAAAACTTCTACAACTATTCACTACTTCCTATTTCAGTAAGTGTTGATTTTCATATTCCTAACATTATCCCCCCCCTTAGGACTTTAATGTAAACAAAAGGTTATCAATTTTCTAAATAGGTTTATTCCTTGCATGGATCTAAAATCTTGGATCAAGAGTTGTGGTTAGGGTTAAGAAATCATTGATATCATCATCAGAATTAACCTTTAATGCATTTTTTTTCTCAATCATGTTTAGTATAGGATCCCTTCTGGCCATGACAAAAATGGGCGTATGGCTAACTGTCATGGTATGCTTTAGGTAATATTTATTGTACACAACCTCCAATTTGTGGTAATACCACAATGCATATGCACCCAAACAACCTATGAGATGTTTTAGCACACCATAACCACGAATATTGTTTAAAATGTTATAGTCATAGATAATATTATATGCCAAGTACTCACAAAACTCCCTATCCTATATCTTCCACATATGTTCAAAATCCCCAATGAAGATTCGAACATTGAGCATAGGTGGAGTGAATCCTACCAAAAGACATGTCTACAAGCAATAAATGAAATAATACCCCTTAGGATGAAAAATAATCAATAGGGTATACTCCAACTCCTTCAAAATATACAATATGTCACTCAAACTACAAGGTTTTAACGCAACAACTTCAACATCCAAATGTTGAAGGAATCATTTTCATTTGTTCATTACAAATGGGAAAATGTTGTCATAGTGGAGAATCCTTAAGTGGTTGTTCTGAAATCTAATCCTTCCCCACACTATTAATTGTTGTGGTTTTTCTCCCCACTCCTGCCACCCTCCACCTACTCCCTCCTTCTAGTTTGTTCGACAAACTTAATAACCAAAATTTCACACACAACATCTTGATCTTCCTCCTCTTCCTTTATCTTTGTGCCCTTAGATTCTTCTCATCCCCTAAGACTCACGTGTGCTACATTAAGCTCCATTACCATGTCTTGTTCCTTTTGGTAATACAACTACACCATCGACAATTGGGCTTCTATAAGAACTGCTAAGAGTTCCTCACCTTGATTTTCAAACAATTGATCAAAGAGCCTTAACTGACTCCTTCATTACTAATGCCTTCCATTTAGTCGTTTCAGCATCATGTTTAACCTCTGCTTCCTTTTGTTCAGCTATTTCCTTCTCTCTGGCACCTATAAGTTAAATTTGTTCCTCTAAACCTTTTATTTCTCCAAAAGAATCTTTGCAAGCATTTTGTTAATTCACATGGTGTTTTACTTTTGTTCTTTAAACAACTATACTTCTACCTCAAAACTTAGACACTTGGCAATGCAAGTTTCCTTTTCAGTCTACATTTCAAAGAATATCTATTCTATTTTCTTCAAGCACCTCATCATCGACTCCATTTCCTCTGTATGCTTTGCAAGTGATGTGGTCAACACTTCTTCATGTCAAACTACTACATTTTTCATCTCTTCCACCACTTGGGTGAATGTAATATCTACAATCGCAAAGTTTCACTATAAAACCTTCAAAGTTTCCCTTCCCTCTCCTCCACTTGGATTTTTTTTACTTTTGTTGAGTCTCATGGAGTTCTTGATCTAATTATCTTTGAGCATACACAAGACATGCATTATTTTTTTCCATTCCTATTTATGGGCTTCATACTCAAGGGGATCAATACGGTGCTTGGCACACTTTCACTCATATAGTATTGTGCCCTACAAATGCTCCAACTCCAAGGAAAACTATCGGATTTTTTTGGGTATGGTCTATTCCACCTTCACAAATAAACCTTGGTGCTTCATACTCAACAAGCATGCGTCTCAAGTCCTGTTAGGCTACTTCATCTGCCTGGCCATTAGTGATTATGTCTATCGATGCCAATTGCGTCACAAGGATTGCTTCCAATTTCAGTTGGACTTTATTTAAGTCACATGCTGAATATGATTTAACATCCTTGGTTCTGATTTTGTTTGCTTTTGCAACAGCCTCCTCATGAAATGCATCCACTAAAAAGGTATCATGTGTTTCCTTAGTGGATTGTTGGTCTTGCAAATTAGGTTGAAATGTAACCATCTCCTACATCTATTGGTCTTCCTGCACATCATTTTGAGGAATACCACCCTCATGTACTGCTTATGTCAATGGTATTGCTTGCTCCCACACACACTCCTTTTCCACAAGTAGAATTTCCACTTGTGATGACACTATAACCAAGTTAACACCTATTAATGGAATCAATGGTACTCAAAGTGTCCTCTTCCTTGTTTTCTTTGGGCATTGAAGATGTGCGATTGACTCCTTTTCATCTTCCTCTATGTACTCTAATGTAGTATAGTGTTTTGCCACAAGAGTAAAAGCAAGTCCAATCAAATTATTCCCTACTTTTCCTACCTTCCTCTGGATTGCGATCATCTCCTTATGCAAAATGTATTTTAAACCATTCAACCTAATTGACTATATGTCTTTCAATGGTGCTTACTATAGACAATCAGATTCTTGAAATATAACGTTTACCTTGTTGCAACGTTGCAACCTTTGCTAATGCTATTATTTGCATTTGCATCCCAAAAGTGCGCACCTTTGCAAGAATATACCCTAAATCTTGCTTGATATTTCCCCCCTTCAAAATACTCCAACCATTTTTTGCACGTATCGCAATTCCTTTCACTAGCAACTTCAAAATTTTGCTGATGGCAAGAAAGTCCATAAAAATATGCTTCCCATGCAGAATGTTTCATACATTGGAAACTTAGAAGCCACAAATAATTTCTTTGATGACGAGGAGGTTGACTATGTTCCAATCAAGTCGACAAAAATCATCAAGCTTTGCTTTGATCATCTAAGCATGTTCTTCCTTTTTAGCTATCCACATTGTGATATACATGCATGCTGGGAAATGAATTTGAGCCAACAACATGGGTTGAATCTCCACATCTATGTCTTTCATCTTAGACTTCATCCTTTTAACTCCAAAAGACAACCCATCTTCAAGTTTGTGCTTCACCATTGCTGATTCCAAGGGTTACTTCTTGTAATAATTGAACTCTTTGTTCCACAACACAAGAATCGTTGTCACAATGGGTGGGTGTACTAGTTGCTTGATCACACCTATAAAAAAATAGTTGAGACCTAAATGACATCTCAACTCTTCAACTCCTACTTCCTCTTTTGTTGTTTTTTATGCAAGTTTTTCATTTTGCTTCGCGTGCCAATATCTCCAGACCTTCAAAAAAATATGCTCCAATTATTCGTTAATGTAATCTCTTTTTACAATAGTAAACACTTGAAAGTCTATAAGCTACAAGGTTCTCTCAATATGTTTCAACTTCTCCTAGCAATCTACAACACTTAAATGAAAGTGAGAAAAATAAATATTATGCTCAAGATTTGAACTACTAGGCATCTCTTGCTTTGTCTCTCACTTTAGCTCTAAATCTAAAGATAACCAAAGCTTTTTTAAAGACATTGTATACACTAGTTGTTCTCTTCCACTTTTCACACCGCTATCCCTTCCTTCTCTTCCAATCATTGTTGCAAAAATTCCTTATTCTTCCACTCGATGTCTTTTTTGCTTCGCAAAATAATTGATATGGAAAACATCCAACTTGGCTTCTGCTACATGCTCGTTCCACTCATTCAAATAATTCTTTTCTTTTAATAATAACTTTCCACGATATCAAAGTTGTTATAATGTCCATAAGTAGTTCTTTTCTTGATGAGTTAAATACAAAACTAGCAACCATAAAGGTTTATTAGGTGGAATTATTCATGTCCTCAAAATTGGTTTGACTATCATGTCATAATGAATAGTCGTGTCACTTTTCTATTATTTGTGATCCCTAATCCACTTTTTGGGTAGTGCTAGAATAATTTTGTTGTCATAATTCTTATTGTGTTGTGCTTCACCTCTATGTTCATTGAACTTGAAACGTTTATAAAAATGCCTCCTTCTACCAATTATTCTTCTTGGTATTTGATTTGGCAAGATTCTATTTTCATCTTGGGTGATTATTGTTATTACAACAATCGTAATGATTGGATTTAAGTAGGCTTTTAATTTATTGACATTGACCAATGTTACATCTTCATTACTTGATGTGTTTAATTGGATAGTGTTATTAGTGAAAGCTTTCTTTATTGAAAACAGGTCAGTCCAGGGAAAAAGGAATTTCCCTTCCTTAATTTTTAGATCCTTTCAAAGCCACAACACTAAATCCCCATCTTCAAATATCTTCAAATGTTTCTCATCATTTCTTTGAAGCTTTCTAAATATCTGAACATAATCAATATTTTTTCATACTGTAATTTGTTTTTCATCAAGCAAAACTAAATCTTCCATTCGAACTAATAATGCATTCATCCAACTACCATCTTTCTTAGCAAATGTTTGGTTGGTTGGGACTATAAATTCGGTAGGTAGTAATGGCATCAACCCATATACTACTTTGTATGGTGTATGTTGTGTGGAAACCTTGCATGTGGTTTGATAGGCCCATAATGTGATAGGTAGCATTACATCCATTCATTTCGGTTAGCATTTACCAACTTTGTTAATATTTGTTTTAACATCTTATTGGTTCATTCTACCTAACCATTTCCTTGAGATAATTGGTCTAGTACAAAGTGCACCTTTCCCAATTTATAAATTACTTTGATGTTGAATTTTTATAATAATAATAATAGCCATCATGTTATCTGTCCAATTACAGTTGGTTTATTAACTAAGTAGATCAAGGCTTAATGATCCACAAAAAATGTGAAGTTATTTCCCAACAAACAATGATGGAATTTCTTAATAACATAAATCATTGCAAGAGCTTCCTTCTTTGTGGTTGAGTAATTCATCTCAACCCCAGTCATCAGTTGGTTGGCATAATAAATTGGTTTATCAATGGTATCATTAAGGTTTTGAGCTAACATTATTCCAATAGCATAGTTCGATGCATTTGTGTAAACATGGAATTCTTTTGTCCAATTAGGAACAATGAGTATTGGTAATGTAGTCAAGGATGTTTTCATCCATTGGAAGAATTGTTCTCAAGCCTCATCCCACCAATAATGTATGTCCTTTTTCAAAAGTTTGCACATTGGGGTTGCTTAATGGCAAAGTTCTTGAAATATTGTTAATAGAAACTTGTTACCCCTAAAAATCTTTTTAATTATGTCACACTCATTGGAGTAGGCATATTTGTGATGATGTTTATTTTCCTAGGATCTATTAGTAGTCCATCTTCACAAACTATGTGTCCTAGTAGTATTCCAAAGTTGACACAAAATACACATTTTTTTGGATTGAGATTGATACCATTATTTTTACATTGAGTCATACATTTCTTGAAATGATTCAAATGTTCTTCCTTCTATTTATAAACACTAAACTCATTAAAAAATACATGCATGAAATCGTTAAAAAAACTTTGTAAAAGTTGAGTGAGTACTATTTGAAAAGTAGTTGGAGTGTTGCACAATCCAAATCGCATAATATTATAGGCATATGCTCCCCATTAAAAAATAAATGACGTTTTTTCTTTATCTTCTTCTACCATTTTCACTTGATTGTAACCATTTTACCCACCCATAAAGGAATACATCTTGTGTTTAGCAATTGTATCCAATATTGAACCCAAAAAAAGTAATGGAAATGTATCTTTCTTTGTTTGTGAATTCAATTTTTGGTAGTCCACGCAAATGCGTAATTTGTTATTTTTCTTTGGTACAATTACAAGTAATGATAACCATTGTGTAGTTTCAATAGGAAAAATAAATCGTGAATCCAATAATTTATCAAGATCTTCTTTTACTTTTTGAGCATAATTAGGATTCATTCAATAGGGCTGTTGGTTAATTGGGCATGCGTTAGGAGTCAATTCAATTTTGTGTCCAAAAATTAATTTAAGAATCCCTTTTAATTATTTATAACTCCATGCAAATACATCCTTGAACTTTGTCAACAATGTTTTAACTTTCGTTTAGAACTATTTAGGTAGGGCAACGTTTACAAGGACTATGCAAGGTTCTTCCCTAATGCCCAAATTTAATTTGCTTAATTATTCATCAACAATAAGCGTCCATCCTATAATTTGTTTGTTTCTAATCATAATATCTACATATTCATCAAGTATTAATGATTCTCTATGTTCATGTTAATAATACTAGAAAGGATAATTAATATTATCTTCAAGTGGTGCCATTTCCACATATACTTTGGGTAGGGAATTTTAATTTTTTTGAACTTACTTCTCCAACAACTTTGGTACAACATGGTATAAACGTTCCTTGTTTCCATCCGTCAATCCTCTTTCCTAATCATAAGTATCATCTAGATTTCAAGGTCTTTGGGAAGGATGTACCATCACCTATTTCTTTGTACTCATGTCATTATTTTGGTATCAACAATGATTGTTAAAGTGTTATTACCGCAATCATGATGAGTTTTAGCTTGCTTTAGCCATGGTCTCCCTAAAAGCATCGAATAAGCCTCTAGAGTATCTTCCATCTGCAATACTATAACCAAATTTTTTAATGTACACCCTACTAATTTAATTTTGAGCTTTCATATCAACCTACTAGTTGTACCTTTCTTTGATCTACCATTTTTACCATGAATGGTGTTGACTAAAGTTTTTTCAAGCTTAATTTCCTCTATATATGTTCAAAAATAATGTTTACTCCAAAGCTAGCATCCAATAAAGCATCCATGATTTCACAGTTCTCAATGGATATTTGTACAACAAGCATAACTTCATCAAAATCATTCTTGTGGTGTGTACCAACTTTGCAAACATCTAGAACATGTTCTTCTTGCATCCTCAAAAAAATCTTTATTAACGGTTTTCATAATTCGGTGCAAATTTTGATCAATTGCCCCAATTTAACTTCCATCTTCATATTAAAAATTTGATCATCCAACAATCCTTCAAACTTCCTTTTAGGAATACTTGAGCTTTCCTTAGTGCCAAATAGCTATTCATTAGCCTTGGTTGTTTTTATTCATGTATCATTACATGATTCCTTTTCTTTGCTTTCCTCATGGTAGGGTAAAGCTTCCTAATCTTTCTTTTGGTTTTTCTTTGATATCAACTGATTTTTTTTAATATCCTTTGAAATATCTAGATATTATTGTGATGGAACATCCATCTCAACTTGTATTCATTGTATTTCA